>Ga0335081_10000226_pt1 | contig 107030 bp, 103 predicted proteins | sample Lox_Sample_35_FD_206713 | JGI IMG/M metagenome (GOLD analysis project Ga0335081, IMG submission 206713) | Soil microbial communities from Loxahatchee National Wildlife Refuge, Florida, United States - Lox_Sample_3.5 | ecosystem: Environmental > Terrestrial > Soil > Wetlands | place: USA...
TTCTTCGTGTAGCGCTCGAATCCCGTCATCATCGCCAGTGTCCTCTGCTTGCCGAGAGAGTTCATGCTGGCACGACTTTATCTATACTTCCTGTGGAAAGGGAGCACTTAATCAGAGTCTCCCTAGCCGAAGCGATAGCCCGGCTTCAGTTCACAGCGGTAGATCTGGGTTTGGGTTTTGTCAATTTCCAGGGTGCAATGCGCCCAGCTCAAGTACAAGTCAGGGCCGAGGGGAAATATGACGGCGACCTGATTGATCTCAGCCTCGATGCTCGGGCCTTCGCTGCCCGCCGGCAAACTGAAGCTGAGGGTTTGCCCAAAGACGACAGGATAAGATTCCCGCACAAGATCGCTGACCATGGGATGCACGACCGCGGCTTCCACCAGGAAGGTCGCACTGTCGGACCAGTCGCGGACCGCCACGGCGAGGTGACGGTTCCCCTGTGAAAGGCCTTCGAGTTCTACTTTGGTGAATGGGCATGGTCCCGCGATACAAGAAACTCGCACGTTGCGGAACGCATTTCCTTCCCCGGCGTCCAGGGAGGTTGAGCCGATGGTGGCTCTCCACTTGCCGTCGGGGGAGCAGGGCGGGCGGCCATTGCACGGAACATCGCCAGCATTGGTGACCTGAAAGGTTTTTACAGCGCTGCCCACCTCCGCCTCCGTAGTTGTTTTGACCGAGTACCGCACGCGGACGTTAGTCACGGTGGTTTGAGCATGGGAGGGTTCGGTGCGGGCATGCTCAACGGGTGTCATACGCGCGAGATAAAGTTTGTCGCTGACAAATTCCTTGAGCTCAAGAGGCTGATAGTCGGGATGGGAAAATTGGAGCGTGACGGCCTGCTTACGCCGGAAACCCCGGGGCAGAGTGACTCGAAAAAATCCAGAGGAATCGGACTTGGCGACGCTCACGGCAGAACCTGTGATGGCCTTAACTTCGGCGTTCGCGACTGGCGATTGCTTGTTCGGGTCCGAATCCTGTCGTACAACTGCGCCTTGCAGCGATATACGGCGCCTCTTACGCACGGTGACGATGATTCCCGTGATCGTCACTCCTGCCAGCGCAATAGCAACAACCCAAATCAGAACTTTCCGTTTCCTGGTCATGCGGAAGGAATTTTGCGGCACCGTGTTGATGCAGATGATTCACCGGCAGTTTTCCGGCGATATTAATGTTGACTGAAATTTTAGCAATCCTTGGTTCGAAGTCCAGGGCAATCTGAGGACATACGAAAGATCATCTAAACTGGAGAGAGTGTCACAGAGCCACGCCAGACCCAGGCTTTTTTCTCGCCGCCAGTTGTTGCGACAAATTGCCGGTGCAGGAATTTGTCTGCCTCTAAGCCGCTGTTTTATGCCGGCCTTGTTTGCTCAGCAGGTGCATCCCCATCCCGCTCCAATTCCGCCCCTTACATCTCTATCTCCCGACGACGATCCGTTCCTCGAAGATCTCGAAAAAGCCTGCTTCCTCTATTTTTGGGAACAGGGCAATTTTCAAACCGGCCTAGTCAAAGACCGTTGCAATGTGCGCACCAATGACACCGGTCTGGTTGCGAGCATTGCGGCAACGGGCTTCGGCTTGACGGCGATCTGCATTGGACAACAAAGGGGTTATGTCTCGCTGCCCGATGCGCGTTCCCGGGTGGTTGCAAGTCTTCGCTTTCTTTGGAAGAAGCTCCCGACTCACCGGGGATTTTTCTATCACTACGCCAACATCAATACCGGAGAAAGAATGTGGGACTCTGAAGTTTCCTCCGTAGACACGGCAATTCTGCTTTGCGGAATTCTCACTTGCAGGCAGCATTTTGAGGAACACTCGGAGATCACTAATCTCGCTTATGAGATTTTCAACCGGGTGGATTGGACATGGCTTTCTGAAGACACTTCCCTTCTTCCGCACGGCTGGACCCCGGAGGTCGGATTCCTGCCTTATCGCTGGGATTACTACAGCGAACTGATGATGATGTACCTTCTCGGCCTGGGCTCCCTGACTTATCCCCTGAAAGTCGAGACCTGGAACGCATGGAAGCGGAACATTTTCGAATATGACGGCCTGCGCTACATCGGATCGTTTGCGCCGCTGTTTGTCCACCAGTATTCACAAGCGTGGTTTGATTTCCGCGGCAAGCGTGACAAATATGCGGATTATTTCGAGAATTCCAGGATCGCTACCGACGTCCATCGCCGTTTTTGTCTGGAATTGGCAAAGCGCTACCCGGACTACAGTGATGATTTGTGGGGGATCACAGCTTCGGACTCTGACAAAGGCTATGTGATTTGGGGTGGTCCACCGGCGATGGGACCCATCGATGGCACGGTGGTTCCCAGCGCGCCCGGCGGATCATTGCCGTTTCTGCCGCAACCGACAATGCGCGTGCTGCGCACTATCAAAAGAAGCTATGCCGCGGGCGCGTGGTCCCGCTACGGCTTTGTAAATGCCTTCAATCCTTTGAAAAACTGGTACGACCACGACGTGATCGGGATTGATACCGGCATCACCATGCTGATGGCGGAAAATATTCGCACTGGTTTTGTGTGGAAAACGTTCATGAAAAATCTAGAAGCCCGCCGCGGCATGCAGCGCGCCGGATTTGAGGCTTACACACCGGAAAATAAGTAATTGTTCTATCGCACTTCGATGACTGCCAATCCATGGGCGGGCAAAGTAATCGTCAACTCATTGTTTTGCAGGGGCTTGGTTCGGGGAGCAGGCAACTCTGCGGCGTTGCGTAGAGCCTTAATCTGCTGGGCCGTAGGATAGCGCGGCGAGCCCATTCTTTCGTAGGCCAAATGGACATCTCCATGATCGTGGTCCACGTAGAAAATGAAAGCGCGTTTCGCGCTGAAGGCCTTGAAGCGCAACTTAATAGTACTTGACGGGCCGTCTTTTCCCGGCGGCTCATAGTTCCAAACCGCAAGAACCAGGCCCTGTTTGCCCCGCGTCGCCACTGCGGAATCGGAATCAACCGTGATCCGCCGACCGCCTAGTTTGTGCAGCAGTTTGAATGCGTTATACGCCGGCTTCGGGATTCCGTCTTCCGCAACCAATCCGTAGCCCCCGTAAAAAGGAGTGCGTATGACGCCTTGCTCCTCAAATACATCGGAGAAAGTCCAGTATGACATCATGTCCGTCAGCCCATCGCATTGACGGATGGTGTCAGCCAGCCAGGGTCCAATGTAGGCGGAGTCGGTTATGTCAGGCAAAGTTTGATAAGTGGCGTTAAATTCGCTCACGATCAGAGGCAATCGCGGGGAAGAAGAATCTGCTATCTCGTCGTGGACTTTTCTGACCGCCCGGCAAACAAGCTTATCGCGCGCGACAGGCTCATCGCGGCCAAATACCTTGTCGACGGGATCATCTCCGTACACGTGAGTTGAGACAAAATCAACCGGGACATGGTTTTGCGTGCAGTGCCGAATGAATTCGTCAACCCAGGCTGCCTGTGCAGTTGCAGGCCCTCCCACGCGCAACCTCACATTCACATTCTTGATCGCTCGGGCCGCTCCATCGTAAAGCTCCCAATACGTGGCCTGCTTTGGCTCACCCGCCCAAAAGTCCAGGTTCGGTTCGTTCCAAACCTCGAAATACCAATTGCTAACTTCGTCTATTCCATAGCGGTCGACCAGGTGCTGCGCATACGCGCCAATCAGACCCTGCCACTTGCCCCAGTCCTTCGGTGGTGAAACGTTTTGCTTATACCAAAAGGGATGAAGGATTTCCTTCGCCGCCAATTTGTTGGGCATGAAACTCAATTCCACAAATGGACGAACACCGTTTGCCAGCAAGCCGTCATAGATTTGATCTACGTAGGAAAAGTCATAGACGGGATGTCCCTGAGCGTCCTCGTCATACACCCCAACTTCGTCATCGAGCACGGCATGGAACCGAACATATTTGAACTCCGCCGCGCGCTTCGCCTGGCGTAAATCGCTCCGGTAACTTTCACGCAAAGTTAGAATGGCGCGGCCCGAACCGAACATTTGTTCCCAAAAATGAGGAAACGGAGATGAGGGAGCATTCGCGTCAACGACAACGACCTCGGAGTTGGCGGATTGTGCCAGAACCAGGAAGGGACTTGCCAATTGCAAAGCAAGGATCAGCCCCCAGATTCCCCATCCGCTCTGTACTGAATTGTTTGTTGCCTTAGTCTTCACGTCGTTCAGGCGGCAGTCCCGTATTTTTCCAGCGGCGGTGCTACATATGGCACAAGCTTCTCTTGCAGCAAAAGTTCGGTGGCCTGAACGCGAGGACTGCGATGGAACCAATGCTGCACAATTCCGTTGCACAGAAAATTCGCCATTGCCAGCAGGCTCATCCCCTGATGGTGGGCCATCCAGCAGCGCACCAATTCATAACGGCGCCACAGGCGCTTCTGCCCGCCGTAATCGGCGGATTCATAGAAACCGTACGACCCCACCCATCCCAGCCGCTTCATCCGGCGCAAATTCTTCAATGCTTCCCGAGGATCCACATGCAACGCTAAGAAAGTCGAGTAGGGTGAAATCACCGGCTCCCTCTCCTCACTCTTTTGCAGCGCAATGTGTGGCAGACCGAGAGCGAGATATTGATAGGTGCCGTCCGCGTCCCGGCAAGCGTGCGACGATTCCGAAATTCCCCACGGAGTTCGCCTGGCAGCGGCATAAGCCCGCTGCGCCCGAACTACCGCCCACCGCGAGCGCTCGAGAAGAGTGTTGGGATAAGAGCGCATCCAGATTGCAGGCATGAGGTATTCGAACATGGTCCCCGACCACGAGACTAATATTGGGTGCCCGTGATCGAGCGTCTGCACCCGGCCCAGTTGAAACCATGTGTCCTGAGGTATCTCGTCTTTGGTGATCGCCACAAATGTGGCCGTGCGGGCCTCGGAAGCCAGCAAGTCGTAACAGGCAAGCTGGAGCAGTCCTGACGCCACATCAAACCCGATGGAGAGCAATTTGCGGCGCCGATCCAAAAGAAACGAAAAATCCATTTCTTCGGCCAATTTATCTGCGAGTGTGGCAATACCTCGCAAGTCTTGTATCAAGCCGAAGATTCGCTGGCGTGCTTCCGGAAGGCACGATCGCAATTGTGCAACGAGAGGGCGGCTCTCCCCGAGTTGCGCTTCGATGCGATCCAAGTGTGCCGAGAAACGGTCAATGAACGCAGGCAGGTGTTCCAATGCAACATTCTGCCAGTCGAACTTTTCGGCTAACGCCGGATCGTTGCGAAGCTCTTCAAAGTCTGGCAAAAGCCAGGGAACATAAAGTCGGACCGTTTGCTTAATTTGTTCTAACCGCAAGCGCGCCTCTTCCGGGAACCACGCCATGCGCTTCTCCCGTTTGTTTTGCGCAGCATGGCTTTGATCAAGGGCATCCTCGGGAATCGCCAGGAAAAAGTCCAACCAGTTCGTCGCTTTCACTTGTCCGTGAAGCCGCTCAACAAGCTTGCGCGAACATAACCGTTCGGCAGCAAGAATTCTGAAATAGTCCGCCACCCCTTTCGCAAGGCGGCGCTCCATAATTGGGCGCTGCAATTGCTCCAGACATCCCTGTTGGAGGGTCCACAGCGAGGCCACCAGGTTTCCGCTATCAACCGAAGAAACGAATGCAGGATTCAGCGGCTGCAGAGTGTTCGTGTTGTACCAATTCAGCAGATGACCTCGGTGGCGGGGCAAATGGTTTATCGTCGCGAGCGTTTTCTCCGTCAAATCTGCCATCTCGGGGACGGTAAGATATCCGAACTCGCACGCAACCTGCCGCGCATTCAAAAGAAGGCCCAGATTGGTCGGCGAGACCCGCGGCGCGATCCGGGGCGGGTTTCCCTGCAGATTGTCCGGAATCAGATAGTTATGCTCTTCTGTACTGAACTCGGCGAAATATCTCCAGGTTCGCAGAGCGGTGTCACGAATCAACGTTTCGTCCTCATCTGAGACCTCGCCCGGCGGTTCGTGGGGCGAGCGGTTCAACCAAAGCGAGAGAAACTTGCTGGAGGCCCACAACACCAGAAACGGCAAAGCCGGCAAGAAGGCCTGAGGGCGAACCAGCAAGATCAGCACACCTAGCGCCACCGAGAGGGCGGGGATCCAATCCAGATAAGCGTCGAGCGGGGTGCGGGCTTTGTGGCCGAGTTCAGCTTCTGCCGCGGTCTCCCATTGCAGCAACCGGCGGCGTGTGAACATTCGGCGCACGAGTGCCCGCACCATGGCATCGAGCGAGAGCAGCATCTGGTGGGCAAGAAACATCAGCATCAGGAGCACGTTGACAGCGCTCACCAGCAACCCCTCCAACGCTTCGCGGACGACTGCCATCTTGCGTTCTACAATGGCGCGCAGCAGCGTGAACGCAAAATGGCACAGCGCGGGAACAAGCAGGATGGCAATGGCTGCCAGGGTCCACCCGCGAGGAGTGCCCGGCAATACCAACCATCCTAAGACCAATAGCAAAAAGGTCGCTGGTTCAACCAGGCTGCGGCGCAGATTGTCAAGAATCTTCCACTGCGAAAGGAGAGAAATGGGATTGGAAACTTTTTCGCCATTCTCTCCCGGAACGGTTGGCGCCAGCCACTCCGCGACCTGCCAGTCCCCGCGCAGCCAGCGGTGTTTGCGCCGATTGTATGCGCTATAGTGTGACGGATAGTCTTCAATAATTTCGATGTCGCTCACCAGGCCGGCGCGGGCGTAGGCGCCTTCAATCAGATCGTGGCTGAGCAACGCATTTTGTGGAAAACGGCCATCCAACACCTGGCGCAGCACGTCCACTTCGTAGATTCCTTTGCCTGCGAAAGTTCCCTCGCCGTACAAATCCTGATAGGCGTCGGAAATAGTGCGGGTATAAATATCAAGGCCCGTCTGCCCGGAATACATTTTTGCCAGCCGTGACCGGGCTGCGCTTTGCACGCTGACGGCTACGCGTGGCTGAAGAATTCCATAACCGGCTGTAACGATGTTCTTTTCGGGATCAATGACCGCCTGATTCAATGGATGGGCCAGCGCCCCGATCATTCTGTGCGCTGACCCTCTCGGCAGTTCCGTGTCCGCATCGAGCGTAATGACAAAGCGGACTTGCGGCAACATGGAAAGCTCCCCAACCTTGACCGGGAAACTATCATATTGACGGCGCAACAGGCTATTGAGATCAAGCAGCTTGCCGCGCTTACGCTCCCACCCCATCCAGACGTGCTCACGCGGGTTATAGACGCGGTGCCGATGAAACAAGAAAAACGAGCCACCCGCCCGGGCTGCGTAGCGTTGATTCAATCCAGCAACTAATGCACCGCACAGGTTCACTCGCGGGTCTTCTTCCGATGGCGGGTCGGTCGAGTCAGGCAGATCGGTCAAAAGGGCGAAGTGCAAATTGCGGTCACGGTTACCCAGAAACCGGACCTCGAGATGGTCCACCAGTTGACGCACCTGATGTTCGTTGAGCAGCAACGCGGGAATCGCGACGAGCGTCGTGCAGTCTTTGGGAATGCCCTTTGACAGATCAATCTTGGGAAGGATCTGTGGCTTAATCAGCGAGGCCGTCAGGTAGTTGGTGAGTTGGACTGCGCTCTGCGAACACGGCAACAGGAGCGCAGCCATGGCAAAGAGAACAAGAAGCGGAGAACTGTTCGGCTCCGTCAGCAACAACATCATCGCCGACATGGTGAAAAGGGTCAGTGCGGCAATGGAAAAGAGATAAAAATCGTCTGGATTCCGTTTCAGGAACTTTTGAATTCGCTGGTTAAGTGCGGGGTGATAGCCGACCTTCTCGTGCAGAAGGTCCACTCCTTCAGCAATCAGGTAGTACCCAACATGCGCGTAGCGATTGGCTTCACGAACATCCGTCAACGAAAGCTGAGCGGCTTCATGCGCCAGGGCCAGCGCCGTCGCCGCCACTTCGCATTCGGTGTAGTCCGAACGTTCTGCTATTCCCGCAACGGTTGCCCTGTACAAATTGCGGCTCTCGAAATCCATCTTTGCGTAGGCGCCGGCCGGGTCTTTGCCCAGAATCCTGTCCAGCAGAATCAGAGGCTCAATCGCGTCCTTCCACGAGGTGTGGCAAAGTTCCTGGAGACTGAGGACACATGTCTTTAGTTCAGCAGAATGCCCGTTTTCGATCCCTGGAATAAAAGACGCGATGCGTTCCAGCAGGACAAGCTTGATCGACGCGGCGAGCATCCAGAGCTCGACCATGTCCAGCGCAGTTGTTTCCTGAAAGGCATCCACGAAGTCCGTGAAAGCAGACTCGGTGAATTCGAGGCCAACGGCATCGGTGAACGCTTCAGCAATAGCCAGCATTCTCGGGACAACCGCGCCGGAAGCTGTTCTTACATGTGGAAAGTTCCGCACGCGTTTAAATCCATCGCCGATACTGTGCAGCTCTGCTGACAACAATGTGGCATTTTCATAAAGCAAACGAAGGTCTTCCGAGACCACACGCTGATTCAAGTGGCCACGGAATGTGTGCAATAACGGACTAACTTTCCCGCTGAGCGCATGCCAGCGGTTGTTCAATGTTTCGGAAGTGCGAACGTGAGGAATCCACACCAGTCTTTGGGCCAGCTCCGTCGCAAGGGAGCGCAGAATTTGCACGTCGGGAGTGACCTGAATAGCGCTTCCCGGTTCAACTTTCTCCACCGGGCCGTTATAAGTATTCAACTGCATATGGTGTCCAAACTCAGCGATAACTGGCAGCCTGCATTTCAAACATTTCCGCATAACGCCGGCCCAGGCTGGTCAACTCTTCGTGGCTGCCGTCTTCCGCGATCCTGCCGTTTTCGAGCACTACAATGCGCTCTGCCATGCGCACGGTAGAAAAACGATGAGAAATGAACAGGGCCATTTTCCCGGCGGTGAGTTCGGCGAAACGCTCAAAGACTTCAAATTCACTGCGGGCGTCGAGGGCCGCAGTCGGCTCATCGAGAATGAGCAGTTGGGCATCGCGCAGATAGGCGCGCGCCAAGGCTACCTTTTGCCATTCACCGCCGGAAAGATCAACTCCGCCTTCGAAACGCCGCCCCAGCATCTGCTCATACGCTCCGGGAAGACCGGCGATCACTTGGTCAGCCAGGCTTTTGCGCGCCGCAACCCGCAAAAGCCCGAGGTTTCCAATATCATCAATTCGGCCAACCGCAATATTTTCGCGCGAGGTCATCTCATAGCGCATGAAATCCTGAAAGATCACGCCGATCTCCTGATAGAGATCTTCCAGGCTGTACTCGCGCAGGTCAATGCCATCGAGCAGGATTTGCCCTTCGGTTGGATCGTAAAGGCGGGTAATAAGTTTTACGATGGTCGTCTTTCCCTGGCCATTCTCGCCGACCAGCGCGACCCGCTCGCCGGGGCGCAGGCTGAAATCCAGACGATTAAGAACCAGACGGCCGCTCCCCGGATAGCTGAACGACACCCCTCGGAACTCAAATCCGCGCATAATGGGCCGCGGCGCGGGAAGCGCGTTCGGTTTCGAACGGATGGCAGGCTGCATCCCGAAGAAGGCAAGCAGATCCGTGACGAACAGCGCCTGGTCGGCTACGCCCGTCAGGGTTGAAAATACCTGCTGGATGTTAAGGCTTGCCTGCTGAATGGCCCCGGCGAGAAAAGTCAATGTGCCAACGCTGAGCACGCCCATTATTGTGCGCCAGATTACGAAGGCGTAAGCGGAGTAATAGCCCAGCATTCCTAATACAGAAAGAAAAGCACCCGCGATAAATTTGCGCCGCGCCAGCGAAACGTCTTCGGAGTAGATTTGGTCCGATAGCCGGGTAAATCGTTCCAACAAGAACCGGCTCAACCCAAAAAGCTTCAGTTCTTTTGCGGCTTCCTTGCTGCCGCCGAGCAGGCGCAGATAATCCAGTTGCCGCCGCACCGGAGTCTGGCGGAAATTCTTGGCATATCCCAGAAAGGCAAAATGGCTTTCTCCCAAAAAAGCCGGAACAACACCGGCGACGAGCAGCAACATGAGCCACGGTGAGTATGCCATGATCGAAACCGACATCAGAACCGCGGTCACGAACTGCTGCACCAGGCGGCCGACAGATTGGATCATCCCGAGACGGTCCGTTGCCTGCACACGGGCCCGCTCCAGCCGGTCATAAAAAACCGGATCCTCGTAGGCCGTGAGATCGAGGTTGGCCGCGTGCCGCATAACTTCGATGCTGACGTAACGGGTGTACTTGTCGGCAAGAAGCGAATCGAGGAAGTCCGTGCCGCGCGCCACAACGCCGGTGATCACCGCTAGCAGGAACTCAGCCGCCACCAGCCACCAGAACCGGTGTGGGACAGGCTGGTGTGCTGATAGAGTATGGACAATTCCATCAATGATCAGTTTTGTAATCCACAAGATCCCAAGCGGCAACAGGGAAGCCACCAAACGGGAGATCAGTCCCAGGGTCACCACTAAAGGACCAGAGCTCCAGACGATCTTCAAGACGGGCGGTAGGTTGCTTAGGGCGGCAAGCCGCTGGCGCCATCCATTATCGAGATTGGCGTGATCTGTCACACTCGCCCCAATTGATTTGACAGGTGTTTCCTCTTACTGGATTCAAACCGAGCTATTCTGAGAGGCGAAATGACGCCCAAGAGGTTGCTTGCCGAATGCCGCTCGTGGGCTGCGCTGCCTGCACATGAAGCTGACAGCACAGCTCACAGGGTTGCAGATACGCTCACTTTGTCATGCTGCAATGTTTGGAAATCATTTTAACGTCAGTCACTTGAATAGTGTTGCCGGAAGTTGCGTCCGAGCTTCCCGCGGACGTATTGTTCTGCGTCTGATCAGACAGAGCCCCTGCCGATCCGCTGCCCGCCTGGCCCATTACTGCTACTTCGTGGCCCACATGCTTCCGCAGTTGGGCCTCGCTTCCCATCAGCTTGTACATGGTGCCCGTGCCATCCTGCGTCAGCATGTAGTTGCCGTCAGACCCGCTCAGACAACCTTGCACTGAGCCTGAACTCGTGGAAGAAGCTTGAGTATTTTGCTGGTCTGGTTGCTGGCCGTAGGTTCCCTGTGCCAGCGACAGCGAAGTATACATCAGTGCAAAGGCGGACAATAAACAGATTTTCTTCATATCTTTAATTCCTCCGGTTTGTATAGCCTTCGAAGCCGGCGCGCCGCTTACAGAACAAGCTAGGGCACAGTTCAAGAAGGGAGAATCCCCTCCAAACCCGATCCACACTGAGAAAACATGGTATTACGGACTTTGAATCTCATTGTGTCCACAGCCGTGTCCGCGCATCTTCGTTCCACGTACAATTTGCTTATGATTAAGTCTGCCTGCTTGATCGTATGGTGTTGCTTTCTGTTTGCCATACCGGTTTCCGCTGCCACCCGTCATTACTACATCGCAGCCGAGAATGTCACCTGGGACTATGCTCCGAGCGGACGCGATCTGCTTTACGGACGCCCCGTGCCTCTTCCCTGGGCGACGCGCACGAAATGGGCAAAGACCCGCTACATCGAGTACACCGACGATACCTTCTCAGTGCGAAAACCGCAGCCCGAGTGGCTGGGTATTCTCGGGCCGATCATTCGCGCCGAAGTTGGCGACACCATCGTCGTAGATTTCCTGAACCGCACACAGACATTTCACGGAATCCATCCGCATGGCTTGCGATATGACAAGGACAACGAAGGCGCGTTTTACTTGCCTTGGGGAACCGGCGCGAGGGTCGGCCCTGGAGGAAGATTCACCTATCACTGGCTCGCCGACCCCGCCAGCGGTCCGGGGCCAGGAGAACTCAGTTCCGTGGTGTGGTGGTACCACCCACACTCGGATGAGCCCCGCGAAACCAATGCCGGGCTGATGGGCCCGATCATTATCACGGCCAAAGGAAAGGCAAAGGCCGATGGTTCTCCAAAAGACGTGGACGAAGAATTCGTCGCGGCCTTCATGATCTTTGATGAATTGGGCGGTAGAAATGAAGGCCAGTTTCACGCCATCAATGGCTATATCTTCGGCAATTTGCCTGGACTGGTTATGAGGCAAGGTGAGAAAGTGCGCTGGTATGTCATGGGGATGGGCAATGAAAAAGACATTCACACGCCGCATTGGCATGGCAAAACAGTGACGGATGGTAGAAGGAACCTTGACGTGGTGGAACTGCTCCCTGCGAGCACGGGCGCTTTTGACATGTTGGCGGACAATCCGGGCACGTGGCTTTTTCATTGCCAGGTCGCCGATCACATGGAAGCCGGCATGATGGCCTCTTTCACGATTTATCAGCCGTCCACACAGCCATGCCCGCTGAAATTTGTTTCCGGCGATTTCTGGAATAGCAGCAGCAAATACACGCTTACGGTAGAAAATGAGACAAAAAAGAAGATCAAGAGCTTCGCTTTGACGTTCGAACACTTTACAGCGCCGCAATATGTACATCACCCGTTCGCCGATAGCTGGGTATCCCGGGACCCGTTAAACGCAGGCCAAGACCAAGCTTTGCAAATGGATGCTTACCCTGGTGGCGGAGGCAGATCAATCCTCGGTTGGGTGCTGATCCCTTCCAAGGTCGTGTTCGAAGATGGATCAAATTGGACACCAGAACAGCGGGGGGAATGCTTCGGCGTGTTCTGGAGAGAACCGGGCCATCCCGATTTGAAGGTCGTCCCGCCGGAGCAGATTGAAACAAATACCGATTAGAAACCTGGCTTGCTAGCGAACGCCTAGGGCAACTTATCCAAGTAGCATGCTCCGGTAGTACTCTGCTCTGGCGGCGTAGGCGCTGTCATCCACGGCGGATTGTTGAAATCAAAAAACTCGCTCATATTTGGCTGGGCTGCGTCCCGCGCCGTCAGCGAGGCCAGGTTGAAACGGGTTTCGATGAACTTCAAAAATGCCGTGCTGTCGGCCGCGGTGTGCGAGACGTAATTTTTCTTTGCATAGGGAGAGACAACCATCATCGGAACGCGATAGCCCGTGTAGTTGAAGTTGCAGGTGCCGGTATTCGGAGTGCCATAGCAGATGTCGGTGCTTTCCAGGTCCACGGGTGGAATGCCATCCGGGTTCACGGTCTGGATGGGCGAAACATGGTCGTAGATCCCTCCAAATTCATCGAAGGTGAACAAGAAGGCAGAATCACTCCAGTACTGGCTCGTCAGGAGAGGATTGACGATCCAATCTTCAATGTATTGCGCTCCCAATTGAATGTTGATCGGCGAGCTGTCGTAATCGCTCGGATGTTCATCCCTTCCCGCATCCGACGCGGGGTCTATATAAATGACCTGTGGCAAGGTGCCATTCGCGAGGTCGTTATTGAAGTCCGAGCCTTCAAACCCAATGGTCCCGATATTGTTCGGATAATTGGTAGGGATGTCTGAGCCCCATGTGAACCATTGCATGTAGCTGATCTTGATCAGGCATGAGGCCTGATAAGGGGGCCCGGTGCAACTGCTGCCGGTTGGGTCGGTATAGATTTTCCAGCTGATACCCGCATTTTGCAGCTCCTGAAAGATCGTGGTCGCGGTAAGCAATGCGGAATCATTCGAATTCGTGAAGGGCGGGTACACGTAACCTTGTGAAGTTGCGGCCAGCAGATAGTCCCGGTTGGATTGCGTGCGGGTCATAATTGGATTGAACCAATTGTCCGAGGTACCGAAGTTCGACGCCATGTAATAGTAAAAGTTAAGGTCGTCGCCATCGTAATAGCCCATGGCGCGTACGCCGTCGGTGTCGTTGTAAGGATTGTTGTCGTAATATCCGTTGTCGCGGGCGTCGTGGGCGGCAGTGTGCACAAATCCATTCAGCGTTGCTGGATCCTGGCCGGTTTGATCGTTATAGTCCCAATCCACGTGCGCCTCATTCCAGAATGGGCTGGGATTTTCGATGCATTGGGTGATCAAATGATACGAGGTCACGGGGGCGCTGGTGTCGAAAACGCAGTCCTGGAATGGTGCGGGCGGCGGCGAATACGGATAATCTGGGTCGCATCCAGGATTTGTTGGCGGTTGCCCATACAGCGGAGGAATTCCGGAAGTCGGATTGAATTGCGGCAGTCCATTGAATGATTGATCGGGATATCCGTTTTGTGCCCAGTATTGCCGCAAAGCTCCAAAGTAACTGTCGAAGGAGCGGTTTTCCTGGGCCATAAAGATAATGTGATTGATCGGCCACACATTGATCGTAGCCCCGACCGATTCAGGCCCATCCATGGTGACTGAGCATGAGGTGTAACCGCTGCAAGCCCCGGTCCAATTCACCAGATAAGCATTTGTGGCCGGAGTCGCAGTAAGAGTCACCTGCGTTCCAGTGTTGAAGGTTGCAGTGCATGTGCTTCCGCAATTAATTCCTGAGGGCGTGCTGGTCACGGTTCCGGTGCCGGTTCCGGAAGGAGTGACGGTCAGCGTATAAGAACTGGCGGAAGTGCCGAACGTCGCGGTGACAGATTCATTCGCGGTCAGGGTGAGCGAGCACAAAGCCGTTCCTGTACATGCCCCTGACCACCCGGTGAATGTCGAGCCCGCCGTGGGGGTCGCGGTGAGAGTAACGGTTGATCCAGTGGCAAAGCTGGCGCTGCAGGTACTGCCGCAGTTGATTCCTGCCGGACTGCTGGTGACTGTGCCCGAACCTGTGCCAGCCAGCGTCACGCTCAGCGATGGCTGCGCCGACAAGTTGAAGGTGGCTGTGACAGATGTGTTTTTCGTCAGAGATACAGTGCAGCCAGCGGTACCGCTGCAGGCTCCTCCCCAACCCGAGAAGCTTGATCCCGACGCCGGACTCGCGGTCAGGGTAATTTTTGTACCGGAGTTGAAGTTTGCGGTACAGGTCTTCCCGCAATTGATGCCAGATGGACTGCTGCTGACGCTGCCGGTTCCCGACCCGGAATCCTGTACGGTGAGTTGAAACATGTCCGGCGGAGGAGGAGGGGTGGAGGTAGTGGAGGTAGTGGTGGAAGTGCTCGTCCCTCCGCCACAACCGTTGATCACGAGCCAGGCGCTCAAAAAACAGGCAAGAATGACAAGCCTTTGCCGAAGCGTAGGACTTCTAATTCCTCACCTCCATGTGACGCCGTTTCGATGGAGGTGGGGAACTTCAGGTTGCTTGAGTGGTAGGAGCTTTGAAAGGTTATCAGCGCTCATTTCTCCAGGTCTTCCTGCTCCCTCTGAATTGCATCAGAATGGCCAAGGGCGTGCCCGGGAATGCTAAAAAAAATCGCGATCGGTTTTCTTGTCTTGCTATTGGCGGGGGCCGCGGCGCTGGCTTGGGTGGCGCACAACGCTTCACGCCTGGTACGCGAGCGCGGCATTAAGATGCTTGAAGACCGCTTTGAAAGCCAGGTCGAGATTCAGGACCTGCGTGTCGCCTTATTTCCCTCTGTTTCGCTGGAGGGATCGTGGCTCGTGTTGCGTCATCACGGTCGTACTGACGTGCCGCCACTGATTGTGATCAAGCAATTCCGTACCCATGAAAGCTGGCTGGTGCTGCTGGGAAGGCCGTGGCATTTGCAGTCAGTACAGTTGCATGGCCTTTCCATTCACATCCCACCGCGCACTTCCGGTGCGAAACCCCAGACTCAACCACGGAAGGGCCTGGGGATCCCGGTGCAAGTGGATGAATTGACCTCAGATGACACGGAACTTGAGATCATTCCCAACGACCCTGGCAAAAGATCGCACATCTTTGCGATTCACCGCTTGACCATGCACTCGGTCGGGCTTGGACGGTCCGCTCCTTTTCAGGTTGCTCTGACGAATGACACGCCGCCAGGTGAGATCAATGCCCAAGGACAGTTCGGCCCGTGGAACCGCGACGATCCGCGCGAAACTCCACTCTCGGCGTCTTATACCTTCGATCATGCCGATCTCGGAGTGTTTCGCGGCATCGCCGGAACCTTGTCGTCGGAGGGAAAATTCGGCGGCATCCTGGAGAAGATCGAGGTGGAAGGTGAAACCACGGTGCCGGACTTCGAAGTCAGAATCAGCGGGCATCCTGTGCTGTTGAAAACCAAGTTCAGTGCGACGGTTGACGGGACGAACGGCAACACGTTCTTGCATCCCGTGATCGCTTCTTTTGGACATTCTTCCTTGACCTGCAATGGAGAGGTCGTAAAGGCAACGAAGGGCAAGGGACGAGAGATTCTTCTGAATGTGGTCGCGAGCAATGCTCGTTTGGAAGATCTGCTGACTCTTGCGGTAAAGGGAGCCAAACCGTTGATGACCGGCTGGGTCAATCTGAAGACCCGCTTCGATCTTCCTCCGGGAAAGGAAGAGGTGACGGAAAAGTTAAGACTGAAAGGACAATTCGGCATCGGTCACGGCCAATTTACCAGTGAAGAAATCCGCGGAAAAATCGAGGGCCTAAGCCGGCGCGGCCAGGGCAAACCTGATGACGAAGATGCAGGCAGCGCGGTAACTCAACTTGCCGGCCGTTTCGCTTTGAAAGAGGGACTCATCACACTGAGCGGCTTGACTTTTCATGTCACTGGCGCAACAGTACAACTCGACGGAAGTTATGCACTTCAGGATGAAGCCATGGATTTTCATGGCAAGCTCCGGCTCGATGCTCGACTCTCTCAAATGACGACCGGTTTTAAGTCATTTCTCCTCAAACCGTTTGACCCCTTTTTCCGCAAACATGGGGAAACAGAATTGCCCATCAAGATTACCGGTACCCGGACGAGGTCATCCTTTGGCCTTGATTTTCATCGAAAAAAGTCCATTGCACAGCGCTGAACTCAATTCCCTGTGGCTAAGGAAAAAGGCAGCCTGCCTAATGATTTCGCCGGATGTCACCACGTGAAGGTGACATCTAGACTGTGTCGGAAGAGGCAAACGTTTTTGTTGGAGGATGAACAATATGAAGATGAAAACAGCAGTCCTAAGTGCACTTCTGCTGGCAGCATCATGCGCGATTGCGCAGTCAAGTTCCAGTCGTTCCACTTTAGTGAAGGCCCGGCAGGCGACGCCACCCGCTAGTCAAAGCCAGTCCCCTGCTTCATCTGGCAGCCAGGGCACCGCCAACCCGACACCCGGAACCGCGACTCCACCCCCGAGTACGGCAGCTCCAACCCCCGGCACGGCCGCTCCTACGCCGGGCACGGCTGCCCCCACTCCTCAAACCGCCTCGCCGGCACCAGGTACGGCGACGCAGCCAGGTTCAATGCCCCCGGAATCAACGCAACCCAGTACAACACAGCCAGGCTCAACGCAATCTGGTTCAACTCCGGAGACAGCGCCATCCACGACGGAAACTCCACAATCAGCGCCCAGTTCGGAGCCCACTCCCGGCAATCCGTCTCCAGGTCAGACTCCGCCACCGCCAAATGGAAATCCTTCGACCCCTCCGCCGACACCGCCGCGGGTCGGATGATATCGCATAAGGTAGGATGGTCCAGAAGCCATCAAATGAGTGCAAGGTCGCTTTGATGATAGCGACGAACACCTCACCGCGACTTAAGCCTAACGCAGCGCCGCCGGCCTACGGCGGCGCCTTGGCGATCGTCACCACGCTGTTTTTTATGTGGGGATTCCTCACCTGTCTCAACGATATTCTGGTGCCGCACCTCAAGCCGATTTTCGACCTAAGCTACGCACAAATCATGTTTATCCAGTTCGCCTTTTTCTCCTCCTATTTTGCCTTTTCACTGCCCTGGGGGAAAACAGTTGAATGGATTGGCTACAAACGGACGATGGTACTGGGCTTGTTTATCATGGGCCTCGGCGCGTTTCTTTTCATTCCCGCAGCGAAGGCGCCCTCCTATCCATTGTTTTTGCTGGCCCTAATCGTGTTGGCCGCCGGCATCACCGCGTTGCAGGTGTCAGCCAATCCCTACGTGGCGGTGCTCGGCCCGGCGGAAACCGCATCCAGCCGGTTGAACCTTGCGCAAGCATTCAATTCGCTGGGAACGACGATCGCTCCGTATCTCGGCGGTTTATTCATCCTCAGCACAGTGCCTATGGGCACCGAAGAAATCCACCTGCTGTCGCCCAGCGCCTTGCAGGCATATCGCCTGCAACAGGCATCGTCCGTCGTTTTGCCTTATTTCGTCCTTGGACTGATCGCAATTGTGCTCGCGTCGATCATCGCGGCCTCCCGGCTGCCCTCCGTCCCTGAAGCGCAACATACCGGGCACGTCGTTGGTTCCAGTGTTTGGAAGCACCGCCATTTGGTCCTCGGAGCCGTCGCGATCTTTGTTTACGTCGGCGCTGAGGTTTCCATCGGCAGTTTCATGGTTAATTACCTGAGCCAGCCCAATGTCGGGAACCTCCCCCAAAAAGTGGCAGCCGGTTTTGTGTCCCTCTACTGGGGCGGGGCGATGGTGGGCCGCTTAATCGGCTCGGCGGTCCTTCAGAAAATCCGCACCGGAATTGTTTTAGGCTCAGCGGCGGTTATGACTTTCCTGCTCGTAAACGTCTCCATGCTCAACACTGGGCACGTCGCGATGTGGAGCATCATTCTTGTGGGGCTGTTCAACTCGGTGATGTTTCCCAGCATTTTTACCCTTGGGATCGCGGAACTTGGGCCACTAACCGGAGAAGGTTCGGGAATCATGGTGATGGCGATTGTAGGAGGCGCCATTATTCCAGTTTTGGTCGGCGTACTTGCCGACCGTATCGGAATTCATCATTCATTCATATTGCCGGCGGCCTGCTACCTCTACATCATCTTCTACGGATTCAAAGGCTCAAGGATTACGCCCCTACGTGATTTCACGCATGCATAAAAATACAGTATGTTCGGTATCGAACCCAGATCAGAATTTTGCCATCCTAAAGGCTACGCCGCATCGTCAACCAAGAGTACTCCAGGCATTTCCTGTTATGCCTCCTTCGCGCCGCCTCGATGACCGGATTCGAGGACTTTGCTCGCGGGCCCTCGCGACCCGTGACCCTGAGTTGCTGGAGCCGATCCTTTCCGAGCTCATGCTAAACATTCACAAGCGCATTGGCCGCCTCCGTATCCTGGCGGCAGCAGCATTTAGCGGAAAACCATCAGTCCCGGTAGAACGACGGAAAGCGGACGAGGATTCGTGAGTTATGGGGGAGCTGTCTCTCCGGACAACTCTGTCCCATTTCGGCCTGCAGAGTTAGCCGATTTCACTGATATTTAAGTTCAGCCTCGACCGCAAGGTCTTCCAAGCTGAGAGGTCGCGGTTGATCAGCGTTTCGAGTCTCTCGACCTCTGGCCGAAACTGCTCATAAAGCTTGCTGGCGAATTCCAGAGAAAGTTCAGCAAATGCCGGCCCTCCTCCGAGGAAAAGTTTCAAGAAACGAGACTTCTTGACTGTTGACACGATGCCGTGGAGCCTGCGCGCCTTCAGCCAATTCGCCATGGCAGTTGCACTGTGTGTGCGGTAATAGCTGCGCGGCAGCGTCAGCCCGCCCGAAGCATAAACCCGTTCAAGTTCCACCGGGGTCAAGTCAAAGCGCACGACGCCAATGAAATCGGCCAGGGCATCGACGAACGATTGCGGGTCGTCGCGCAGATCGTCGTACACCATGGCGAGGACCCGATCACGGCCGAATGTGCTCTGCCATTCGCTTAGGTGGGTCGCATATTTGCTGGAGTTGGTCAACTCGGGGTCGCGAAGGATCGCTTGCTCAAAGCTCCATGGAATGTGCCCGTAGGCCCGTTTGACGCGGTAAAGCGACAAGACGCGTTCGACCGGATCCCGAAAGGTACAAACAACGGCCGCTTGCGGGACCGTTTTCGCGATTCGCTCTCGGGCCAATGCAGAACCAAAATAGGTTGGGGCCACCTCACCCATGCGCAGGCCGGCGGCCGTGACCGGATAATGAGCCTGATACCATTTCACGCCCCGGTGAAAATGAACGTCGTAGAAACGCGTCTCCTTGGTCGAGCCGGGAAGGTTTGTACGCTTTCCGAGGACTGTATAAAGCCAACTGGTTCCGGTGCGGGGCGGTCCGATCACAAAGAATGATGGCAGTTCGACCGCTGCATCGGTGATTTCTACATTTGGGACCGAGTTATGTGTCAGACTGGCGCTGCCATCAGGGGCTATGTCACCCAGCGCGGTCATCGCGTGCGGCAGCGACCGATGGCGGAGGGTACCGCACACCCATTTTGAGTCCATTCATTCCCTCGTTCGACGGTGGCCAACAGTGGAGTGTCAAAACCCGGAAAAGGTTGCCTGCCAAGGACTAGTGCCTGGTTTTCTGGTCCAGAGAATACCGTTAAGGAACTGGCTGGCGGCCGAACCATACCCGACCTGTGACCGCGGTCATGGCACGATCAATGAACCAACTGAGCCTCTTCGTCGTGGGCCACTTCATGAACCTCTACCGCCCGCCCCACCTGGAGAGGTGGCAGTTGTGGCGGGGAGTGAGTTTTGGGCTTTCGCAAAAGCAGAATGAAAGGCAACATGGAAAGAAACATGACTCCCATGATCCAGAATGCCTCCACAAAAGAGAGCATGGATGCATGGCGCTGAATCATGCCATAAAGAGCAGACAGGGTCTTGAGTGAAGCCCCATGGCTGTCCATGCCGTTCCTATAAAACCAGGCCTGCATGCCGCGGCGCACCTGCAGGGTTTTCAGGTTGCCCGGCGTGATGTTTTCCACGAGCCGGCTCTGGTGAAACTGGGTGCGGCGAGCGAGAAAGGTGGTCATGATGGCAATTCCGAAGCTGCCGCCGATATTGCGCATGAGGTTGAAGATGCTGGTTGCATTCCCTACTTTTTCCTTCGGAATGCCGGCCATGCTCAGGGTCATGAGCGGGATGAAGAGAAAACTCAAGGCGACACCCTGAAACACCTGTGGCCACAGGATGTCCCAATAACCCGCATTCAGATTCAGCCGGGAAAGGTCGAACATGGTGAGCGAGCCCAGCAGCAATCCGAACACCAGTAGCTTTCGGGGACTGACTTTGCCGGTCAAATACCCCGCGAGAGGAGTGGTTGCGAGAGAGCCGAGGCCTCGCGGAGAGAGTGCCAGGCCAGCGTTGTAGGCAGGATATCCGAGCAACGTTTGCAGGTAGATGGGCAAGAGCACCAGGCTCGCATAGAGAACGAAGCCCAACATACTAATGAGGAATACGCCGGCGCTGAATGTGCGATTCGCCAGAGCCCGCAGGTCCACAACCGGGCTCGGCGTAGTCAGTACGCGAATCACGAGCGAAACCAAGCCAATGACGCAAAACGTGGCGAAGAAACAGATGGAATTGGAAGAAAACCAGTCTTTCCGTTGGCCCGTATCCAGGACGATCTGGAGAGCGCCCAACCCAAGGGCGAGAAAGCCGATGCCCCAAAGATCAACGCGTCCCCCGGACCGCCTGATGTAGTGAGGATCGAACACGAACCGACTCATCATCAGAAGAGACAATGCCCCGACCGGAAGATTGAGGTAGAAGATCCACCGCCAGTTGTAGTTGTCGGTGATCCAGCCTCCCAAGGTGGGCCCGAGGATCGGCGCCAGCAGAATTCCAATGCCGTATGCGGCCATGGCTTGGCCGTGTTTTCGCTCGGGAAAAGTTTCCAGCAGGATGGCTTGTGCCAGGGGCTGCAGCCCGCCACCGGCCAGTCCCTGGAGCACGCGGAAGAAAATCAGCGCCGGAAGACTGGTAGCCATGCCACAGAACAAAGAGGTCACGGTGAATCCCGCCACGCAAGTCAGCAGCAGTTTCTTCCGCCCGAAGTAATTCGCCAACCAGCCCGCCATTGGCAACACGATCGCGTTGGAAACCAGGTATGAAGTGACGACCCACGTGCCCTCTTCGATGGTCGCGGCGAGATTTCCGGCAATGTGGGGAATGGAGACATTGACGACGGTCGTATCCAAAATCTCCATGAAGGTCGCCAGCATGACTGAAAAGGTGACGACCCAGGGATTTACTCTGCGATACCCGTCCCTATCCACACTAGTGGCCATGTTTGCGGCAATCTCTGAAACTCACCCACTTACGGTCACTTGTAACCTGAAGTCGAACGCCGAAATGTGATCGCCATCACGAGGTGCGGTGCGCTTCAGCCTGGATGGCTTGAGCAGGGCAGTTCCTACGGGTAAGCTGAGCTCGTGTCGGTGACGGCAGCGTAAACCGTCAGCGAGGAGACACCATTGCCAAAAGAGGCTTTACGAGACCGGCTTGCCCGCTACCGCCAAATTACTATCAGCGTGACAGGCAGAAAGTCTGGACGCATCATCTCGATCCCGGTCTGGTTCGTATTGGAGGATGGCAAGCTTTACCTGCTCCCGGTAAAAGGATCAGAGACACAGTGGTATAAGAACGCGGTCAAGAACCCGAGAATTAGCGTTGCCGCACGAGATGCAAACGGCGAGTTCAAGATTGTTCCTATCAGCGATTCGGCGCAAGTGTCGGCTGTTGTCGAAAAGTTCCGCGGCAAATATGGAGTCAGCGATGTGAAGAAGTACTATTCCTGGTTCGACGTTGCGGTTCTTGTGCAGGTTGAGGCTGCACTCTGGCCATTGCCGGGCCCTCGGATGTACGCAAGCTCGGTTCAGGCAGAAACCGTTGCGTCTGTGCCGGCCCCCGCGCGGTTTCATTGACTTGGCGCTTTCCGGGAAGTAAGATTCGCGCCAATGATCGGCCAGACGATTTCCCGCTACCGCATTGTGGAAAAGCTGGGCGGTGGCGGAATGGGAGTGGTTTACAAGGCCGAAGACGCCCAGCTGGGGCGCTTCGTAGCCCTTAAATTTCTTCCCGATGAAGTCTCGCGTCATCCCCAGGCGCTGGAGCGCTTTCGCCGTGAGGCCCGGGCCGCCTCGGCTCTCAACCATCCCAACATCTGCACGATCTACGATATTGGAGAAGATAGCGGCCGTACATTCATCGCCATGGAATATCTGGATGGCGTTACGCTCAAGAACCGCATCGCTGGAAAGCCCCTGGAAACTGACTTGCTGCTTTCGCTGGCGATTGAAGTTGCAGACGCGCTCGACGCCGCGCACTCGGCCGGAATCATTCACCGCGATATCAAGCCGGGAAACATCTTCGTCACCCGGCGCGGCCACGCCAAGGTGCTGGACTTTGGCCTCGCAAAGAGAACTGACTCCGGCACCAAGCGCGAATCGAGTTCGGGGTCGGATGATCCTACGCTTTCGCTGCGAGACCTGACGACCGGCAACACCGCGCTGGGCACGGTGAGCTACATGTCGCCGGAGCAGGTGGCCGGTAAGCCGTTAGATGAGCGCAGTGACTTGTTTTCCTTCGGTGTGACGCTGTACGAAATGGCCTGCGGCCGGCTGCCCTTCGACCGCGATACGCAGGGCGCGACCTATGGCGCCATTTTGCACGAGCAACCGGAGCCACCAACTCACTGGAATCCCGATCTGCTGCCGGCGCTCGATGCAACCATAAGAAAGGCGATTGAGAAAGACCGGAGGCTGCGCTTTCAACATGCGTCTGACATGCGGGCAGACCTGCAAAGGCTGAGGCGCGACACGGAAAGCGGACAGATTTCGGTGGCGCATGGTTCAGGAGCAGCGGCAGCGATAAAAACCTATCCGGTGGGACGACGAAATATATGGAAGATTGCCCTGCCCGTGTTAGGGATGCTGTTAGCCGCCGCAGCCATCTTTGGTGTTCGTTACTATCGCTCAAGGCACGTCACCCACCTGAGCGAAAAAGACACCATTGTGGTTGCCGACTTCTCGAACAGCACGGGCGAACCCATATTTGACGACACTCTTAAGACCGCACTGACCATTTCCTTGCAGCAGTCGCCTTTCCTGAATGTATTGTCGCAAGGCAGCGTGGCGAAGCAACTGAAGTTGATGACCCAGCCTGGCAACACAAAGCTCACCCCAGACCTCGCACGCGAAGTTTGCCAACGCGCCGGCAGCAAGGCTTATATTGCCGGTTCGATTGCCAGCCTGGGCAGCCAATATGTGGTGGAAGTGAAGGCAGTGAATTGCCAGACCGGAGACACGCTGGCGCAAGAGCAGGCGGCGTCAAGCGGAAAAGAAAGGGTGCTGAACGGGCTGGGCGGCGCTGCATCAAAATTGCGTGGCGAACTCGGCGAATCGCTGGCCACCATGCAGAAATTCGATACCCCGCTTGAAGAAGCCACCACCTCATCGCTTGAAGCTCTCAAAGCCTACACCCTGGGCGCGAAAGCCGCGCGCGACAAAGGTCCCGCCGCCGCCATCCCCTATTATCTCCGCGCTATCGAACTCGACCCAAATTTCGCCATGGGCTACCGCCGGCTTGGCAACGCCTACAACACTCTAGGCCAGCTTGGGCGCGGCATCGAATACTACACCCGCGCCTTCCAGTTGCGGGACCATGCGAGTGAACCCGAAAGGATCTCCATCACCTCTGCCTACTATCGCGATGTTACGGGAGAGTTGGATAAAGCCGCGGACACCTACCGGCAGCAGATGGATCGATACCCCCACGACGCCACCCCCTACAGCAATCTGGCCATATTGGCGGCGCAGCAGGGAGGTTACGAAAAAGCCGAGGATTTGACGCGGCAAGCGCTGGGCCTCGATCCCACCGGCACGGTTTATTACGAGAACCTGACCATCTACACGCTTGCCCTGCAGAACTTCGACGAAACGCGGAAGGTGGCGCTTGCCGCCGGGGAGAAGAAAATCGATACCCCTGGGCTGCATGTCAACCTCTATGACGCCGCCTTCGCCGAAGGCGATTCGGCAGCTATGACGGAACAGCTCAAGTGGTTCGCTGCACACCCCGGAAACGAGAACATCGGACTGGCCATCGACTCGGACACGCAAGCCTTCTTCGGCCACGTCGCCAAAGCGAGAGACCTTGTCCAGCAAGCCGTTGACTCCGCGCGCCGCGGCGACGACAAAGAAAGCGGAGCAATCGATCTGGCGGGTTTCGCCGTGCAACAGGCCGCTTACGGCAACACCGCCGCTGCGCGCGCGCTTGCCGCCGAGGCGGAAAAGCTTTCGCCGGAGAGCCCCGGAATCATCGTCGCTGCTCTCGCCTTCGCCACGGCGGGCGATACTTCGCAGGCTGATGCCGTCGCTGAGGCTCTTGACAAGCGCTTCCCGCGCGCCACCCTTCTGCAATTCTCCTGGCTTCCCACCATTCGGGCGCAACTCGCGCTCAATAGAAAAGATCCCGGGCGCGCCCTCGAGGAGTTGCGCCCCACGTCCTCAATCGAGCTCGGCCTCACACAGTTCTGCAATAACACTTCCTGCCTGTATCCCGTTTATGTACGGGGACAGGCATACCTCGCCGCCGCACAAGGCAGCGAGGCGGCAGGAGAGTTTCGCAAGATCCTTGATCACAGCGGCATCTATGGGAATTGCTGGACGGGAGCTTTGGCGAGACTTGGGCTGGCTCGCGCGAACACACTGCAGGCAAAAACACTGCACGGAGCCGATGCCGATGCCGCGCGGACGAGAGCGCTGGCGGCCTACAAAGATTTTCTCGGTCTGTGGAAAGACGCCGACGCTGACATCCCTATCTACAAAACAGCAAAGGCGGAGTACGCGAAGCTGCAATAGCCCATATCCGCTCCGACGGAAAGCCCGAGGCGCAGCCGGCGCCGCACGTCACAAATACAATTGCTTCGGCCACTCTGTAGCGCGGAGCTTGCGGCGAATGGAAGCGCGGGTCCATTCGACCCAGAACATCGGCCACAGACAGGAGACCAGAAGCCAGGACCATTTGAGGGCATCGGCTCCGAAAGCAAACCCGAGAATGGCGGTCATGACCACCCATTTCGCGACGCGGTAAACCCGGGCACGCGAAGGCGTATAAACCGGCAGGAATGGGGCGCCAAATACGAAACCCAACCCAAACGCGGCCACCAGCAGCACGCGCGCCGGACCAGGCGCACCCGCGTAGAACAGTGCCGCGGCGGCGGCCAACGCGGCCAGAGGCATGGGCAGCAGCATCCACTTGAGCCATCCGCGGGAGCACATGACTTGCGCTTCCCAGTTGCCTTCACGGAGGAGACGCGCCTCGGCAGTCGTTAACAGCACTCTTCGATATTGGCAGTTCGCAGTTCGCGCATCACCCAGGGCAGCGACTGCTTGCCGGTCGGCGTCATCGACAGCCGCCCCAGCGCTGACGGCGGCATCCCGCGCCGATTCGTAATGCTCCTGAATTTCGGCCCGAACCTGCGCTTTCGAATCCTTTGACAGCTGCCGCGTCGCTTGCTTCAGCCAGCTTTCCAGTCGAGTCATGGTTTATGCCTCCCCCAATATTACCGTCACTGCTCTTGAAACTTCGCGCCACTGAGCGCGGTCCTGGCTCAGGATTTTCTTGCCGGATTCGGTGATGCGATAGTACCGCCGTGGCCGTCCGTTCTCAACGCTGCTATAAGATGAGACCTGGCCTTCACTTTCCAGCTTGTGCAATGCGGGATAGAGAGTGCCTTCTTTGAAATCCAACACGCCCCGTGAGCGTTCCTTGATCTGCTGGGCGATGCGGTAGCCGTGGCTCGGCTCATGCCGCAAGGCCTCAAGGATCAGGGTGGGAAGGGTTCCCTTGAAATTCATCTTATACCTCGGATTACTATGCATAGGATAGAAGGGAAGAAGACCCCTGTCAACAGCCAATTTTGGGGGGGTTCAGAAGCGGGGTTGGGCCGGGCTGGCAGGTACGAACCGTTGGTATCGAAAAAAAATCGGACCGGCAAAGTGAGAACGCTTCACCGGTCCGTAGTTCCGCTAAGTCACCGCTATTAGAAAGTCACTCGCAACGCTACCTGCATCTGCCGTGCAGAAGTGGTTCCGTCGGGCTCGACATATGTGTTCGTGATCACGCCGAACAACGGGTTATAGATGAGGTTTCCCACATTCGCGGTGTCGGTACCCGGGTTCAGGAAATGCGGATGATTGAAGATGTTGTAACCTTCGAAGCGCAGCTCCGCCCCTATACGCTCCGTAAAGTTCATCTTCTTGGAAAATGCCAGGTTGAAGTTCCAGAAACCAGGCCCGTAAAACTGGTTACGTCCGGTGTTGGCTTCCTGCCCCCACGGTGGATTGACGAAAGCGCACTGGTTTGTGAAATAGACGCGACCCAGGCCGGGGGCTGGCGCGCAGGAGGGACTGGCGGGCGCGCCGAACGGGTCGCCCACCTGCTGCCCCCAGGCATCGATGCCCTCGCGCTGGGTATCTTCCGTGCCGCGGACCTGGAAAGGATATCCGGACTGGATGCTGGTTATGCCCGAGAACTGCATGCCTTCTAGAATTTTCCCGAGCGCTCCATCAGTCAGATAACTTCGGCCCCGGCCGAGGGGGACCTCCCAGATGTAATTGATGACCGCAACGTGACGCACATCCTCGTCAGAGTCGCCGCGCCCCTCGGCCAGGTTCAGCGAGTTGCGCGGGAAGGTGTGTGAGCCGGACGCAGGTGTCAGCGGATCCACTCCGTTGTCAATGGCGTGCGAGTAAGTGTAGGCGGCCTGGAATTGCAGGCCATGATTCATGCGGTGAGTAAGCTTGGTCTGCAAGCCGTGATAAATGGAATTGAATTCGTTGATCTGATAGTCGGGCTGGACCATCGCGTTGTTGTGCACGGCGTTGAACGGTAAGTCGCCAAAGGCCGTGGCCCCTTCGTACAAATTCCCACCACTGACCGTAGCCGGAATAAATTGAGTGCCCACAGACGTGCAGCCAAAAGCGTTCGCAGGGTTGTTGCAATATGCCACCAGTTGCTGCACCAGGAACGGGTCGGGAGGATTGCCGTCGCGCTGGCCGTAGATGTGCACGCCCATGGCCCCGACGTATGCCACGTCCAGAACGTTGCCACCACCCAGGTCACGCTGAATATCAAAGTTCCAGTTGTTGCTGGCGGCATTGGGGAAGTGAGTATCGAATACCACAAGACCGGTGACCAGCGATCCGTCAGGAATCGAGCGGGATGGAACCTGAGTTGGGACCGTCGCGGGCACCAGGCCAAACTCGCCAAAGGTGCCGCTTATGTTGCCAACGGGGAAGCTGGCGTAGGTCGCCTGGAACGGAGGATCGGCGCGCACGTTGCCAAAAGCATTGCCGAAGGTGCGGTCGTGGAAGATGCCAAAACCGCCGCGGATCGCGGTCTTGCCATCGCCCCGCGGATCCCAGGTGAAGCCGGCACGCGGCTCGATGTCCTTATAGTCGGGCTGGTAGAGCGAGTGGCCAGTCCCGGGACCCACGGTTGTGAACACGATGCTCTGTCCAGTGGCGAACGAGCCAGGATCACGAAGCAGATTGGAGAGGTTCGCGCCCTCCTCATAGGGCACCCCGTTGAGTTGATAGCGCAGCCCGAGATTCAGGGTAAGATTCCGCCGGACCTTCCAACTGTCCTGGCCGTACCAGTCAAACTCATGCTGGCGGAAATTCTTGTTGTCGGTCGCCTCGCGGGCTGCTGATTTATTGAAGAATTGGGATTGGCTGTCTTCGATCGCGATGCCCCACAAGGCGTTGGCTGCGTCGAGAAGCGAGGTCGAAGCCGTATTGGGCACACTGAGCAGACCGGGGTCAAAACCGAAAAGCAGCGCGCCCTCCATGTTGAAGTCCCGGCGCGAGGAGAAGTCGTCGAAGCCGCTTTCGCCCACATCACGAAAGTCAAAACCGAATTTCCAGGTGTTGTTGCCGTGTACCCAGGTGATGTTGTCGGTATAAGTAGTGGTACCGGTGTGCCGGGCTTGCCCATCGGATCCTCCGAGAGAACTAGCAAAACTGGTGAATGGATCCATCGAATAGTCGCGGCCATTGCCGAACGAGTCTATTCCCCCGGGACTATCCAGCAGGCTCAGGCTGTTTCCCTGCAAATAGAAAGCGGCATAAATGTGGTTCCAGCCGAACTGCAGGTTATTGACCAGCGTATTGCTCAACGCCGAGGTCAATTGCGCGGCAATGCCATCCGTAATGGCTTTCTCGGCAGAAGCTCCAATGCCGCCGGGAAGAATGTCGTCGTGGCTGGGATCGGGGTCGTAAAAGTGATCGTATGCATACCGCACGCTGAAGGTCTCGCGGTCGCTGAAATGATGGTCAATCTTGGCCGTGAGGTTGTAGATGTTGGTCGCCGAGGTAGTGGGGAAGAAAATGTTGCCTTCGATGCCGTCGGCCGAAGGGGTTGTCGGATTGGGATAAAGGGCGAACACTTTTTGTATTGTTGGGTCGAGCGGAAGACCAGCAAGATTATTCGCGCCTCCGGGCGTGAGGTTGACCGGAGTGGAAACACCTGTGGGATCGGTATAGGTGAAGATTCCAGTCTTGAATGCCGCCGTGGGAACCGTGGATTGGTTGGTCAGCGTGGTGCGAAAACGATCCATTTCGTCATTGAAAAAGAAGAAAGTCTTGTTCTTGATGATCGGACCGCCCACGGAGAAACCGAATTGGTTGCGGACATACGGGTTCATCGGCTGAAACTGCCCGGCAGAGTCAATGGCGGGATTAAACCAGTCGCGGGCCCCGCCAAAGCCGTTCCACCGTCCAAATTCGTACGCGTCACCATGAAAAGCATTGGTCCCGCTCTTGGTGACGACATCAATGATGGCACCGGTATTCCGGCCAAACTCGGCATTGAAATTGTCGGTGATGACACGAAATTCCTGCGTGGAATCGGGATTTGCCGCGAGCGCACCGTCAGGAATGCCGGGAACGGACGTATCGTTATTATCCACGCCGTCCAGAAGGAAGTTGTTGTTGCGGTCGCGGGCCCCGTTTATCGAGAATCCGCCGTTCGAACTATCGGTCTGTGAAGTGCCGGGGGAAAGCAGAACCAGACTGTACGGGTCGCGGGTGATGAGGGGAAGGTCCTGCATCTGGTGCTGATCTACAAGATTGCTGATCTGCGAGGTTTCCTGATCAATCTCCTGAACCTGATCGCCCCGCACTTCCACTGCTTCGCTGGTTGCGCCGGGCTTCAGAACCGCATTCACCGTTAAAGCCTGAGCCACCGTCAGCTCAATGGCAGCCCGATGGAAAGTGGTGAAGCCGGACTTCTTGATTGTGACCTCATAAGTGCCTACGGGCAGATCAACCTGGTTGTATGCTCCAGTTGCATTGCTGCTGGTGACGTGCGTCGCGTTGGTTGACACCTCGTGCAGCGTCACCTCGGCGTCCTGTACGACGGCGCCGCTGGAGTCAGTGATGGTTCCTGCGATGGAGCCCGTCTGGCCCCAAACTGCGGCGGAACATATGAGTAGCACGAAAATAAGTACAGAAACACTGCGAGGCTGTTGCGCCGTCCTAATGGATCGAGTGACGCGGTATGGAGCAGAGGCAGCCAAGACAGTTGATACATTGACAACGGAGAATCTGTCTTCCATAAAAATCTCCCCTCAACGAAGGCAATGAAAGCTTCACTATGAGAAGGCAACCGCACTTCCATGCGGAGGGAGAGAGATAAAGATGAAGGATGGATGCTGCCAAGTGAGCGAGATCAAATCACTTCATGATGACTGAGATCCACAATTTACAAGTTTGGTGAAATTCAGGGGCACGCGTTTTATGCAAATCCGGATTCTCGTTTTTGCCTTTCTATGAAAAGGCGGAAAGCGAAATGGGCACCCCTTGGTGCGTCAATATCTGGACCTTCCTCCAGCATCTAAACAACAGGGTTAATAAACATTTTGATCACTGCCGTCTTGTCTATTCTTTCAAGGCAATTTTGGCTGCGTGGACAACACTTTGTTGGGTCGTGTATTTGTGGGAGTGAATCTATTCCAGTGAGTACAGGCGGCTGTGAATGTAGTGTAAGTTTCTTGAACTGCTATGAATGTGATTTCAATTTCAGGTGCTGAGCTCTATTACGACCCGGATTTTCTGAGCTCGGAGGAGGCAGCGCAGATCTTCGATCAGCTGCGTAACCACTGCACGTGGGAGCGGCGATTGACATCATTCGGAGGGGCGGTTCCTCGTGAGGAAGCGTACTACGGCGACCCGGGAACTCAGTACACGTATTCGCGGCGCAAATACACCCCGTTGCCGTGGTTGCCGGAGCTGTTGTCTTTGCGAGATCGAGTACAGAAGGCTACGCCACGGGAAGCATATGCGAAGCTGGAAGCAGCCGAGATCGGATACAACGCGGTCCTGTGCAATTTGTATCGCGACGGGAAAGACAGTGTGGGCCTCCACGCCGACGCCGAACCGGAAATGGGACCTGTGATCGCTTCCGTCAGCTTGGGCGCAGAGCGCTTGTTTCGGCTTAGGAGAAAAGACGGCTCAGTCGCCTTTGCCGAGCGATTGCCTCACGGCAGCCTGCTCATCATGGCCGGGGAGACGCAGAAGAACTTCAAACACGAGGTTCCGAAAGAGCAGCTGATCGTGGAGCAGCGCATTAATCTCACCTTTCGGCGCGTAAAGCCGCGGGAAGCCACCGACAAGACCTTCGGTCCGGACCGCTAGCGCGAGAATCCTGCGGCCGGGCTTCCGTAATCAAGATCAAATCCCAATTGGAGCTTGGCTGCTTCGGACATGAGGCTGGGATTCCAGGGCGGATCAAACACGACTTGCACGTTTACTTCTTTGACTTCCGGGAGACTCCCGAGCTTGCTTTCAACATCCGCTTTCAGAACGTTGCCCATTCCGCATCCCGGAGCGGTCATGGACATCTTGATGTCAATTTTCTTGCCCGTCTTTTCGCTGTCGCTGATTTCGCACGAATAAATCAACCCTAAATCTACGATGTTCACCGGAATTTCAGGGTCAAAAACGCTCTTCAGCTGGTCCCAAACCATCGGCTCGGTAAAAACGCTCGCCGCCGCGGGTTTCAGGTCTGCGGCTGGCGGAGTCAGACCCAACGCATCAGCATCTTTCGCATCAATGCGAAACATGCAACCCATGTCGCTGATCACGGTGTAACCGCTGCCTAGAAATTGTGAGATTCGCACCCGGCTCAAAGCCGGCAGGACGCGGCGTGTGCCGCTGGGAATCTCAATCGCATCGCATTCTCGTTTGAGTTCGATCAGTTCGTACATGCGGCAGCTCCCTTCTTCTTTATTCTGATTTATTCTGAGGAGGCCTCTTGCTTGCCTTCGAGCGCGGCCTGCAGGGTGTGCCAGGCAAGAGTAGCGCATTTGACGCGGGCGGGAAACTCGGACACGCCCGAGAACACCGCCAGCTTGCCCAGGTCGGGATGATCCCCATTGTTTGAAGCCCGCCCAGTGACCACCTGATGGAAGTCGTTGAACAACGCGTCGGCCTCAGCTTTGGTTTTGCCCTTGAGACTTTGGGTCATCATCGAAGCAGAGGCTTTAGAAATCGCGCAGCCTGATCCCTGGAACGAAACATCGCGAATCGAATCACCGTCCATGTTCACATACACGGTGAACCGGTCGCCGCAGAGCGGGTTGTAACCCTCTGCTTTGTGGTCGGGCCTATTCAACTCGCGGTAGTTCCGCGGAGCCTTACTGTGCTCGAGAATCAGCTCCTGATACAGGTCGCGCAGATCGGCCATCAGCTGAAGACCTCCCGGACTTTTTGGATGCCCCGCACCAGGGAATCGATCTCTTGCTTTGTGTTGTACAGCGCGAAGGAAGCGCGGGCGGTCGCGTCCACTCCGAGCCGCTCCATCACAGGCTGAGCGCAGTGATGTCCGGTGCGGATGGCAATGCCCTCCTGGTCCAGTATGGTTCCGATGTCGTGAGGATGAACCCCTGCCATTACAAAGGAAAGAACCCCTGTTTTGTTTTTGGCGGTCCCGATGATGCGAACGCCGGGAATGGCGGAGACCGCCTCAGTCGCATAGGCCAAGAGCTCGTGCTCGTACGCGGCGATGTTTTTCATTCCCACGCGGTTGAGGTACTCAACCGCCGCGCGCAGGCCAACGGCGCCAGACATATCGGGGGTTCCCGCTTCAAACTTGTGCGGGACTTTGTTAAAGATGGTTTTTTCGAAGGTCACGGAGCTGATCATGTCCCCGCCGCCCTGGTACGGCGGCATGGCTTCGAGCAGAGACTGACGGCCATAAAGAACTCCGATTCCAGTAGGGCCATAAGTCTTGTGGCCGGAGAAGGCATAGAAATCGCAATCCAAATCGCTGACGTTCACCGGCATGCGGGGAGCAGCCTGGGCCCCATCAACCAGAACTGGAACGTTCCTTGCGTGTGCCATCGTAATGATGGATTGGAGCGGGTTAATCGTGCCCAATGCGTTCGACACATGGGCCACCGCTACGATCCTTGTCCGCGAACCAAGCAGCCGTTCGAACTCCTCAAGAATCAGCTCGCCGCGGTCATTGATTGGCGCTACTTTCAGTCTGGCTTGCCTTTCTTCGCAAAGAAGCTGCCAGGGGACGATATTCGAGTGATGCTCCATGGCCGTTATGAGCACTTCGTCATTCGCACCAACATGGACACGGCCGTAGGTTTGGGCAACGAGATTGATGGCTTCAGTCGCGCTGCGCACGAAGATAATCTCGCTCGGACGAGCCGCATGCAGGAATTGCTGAACTACCTTGCGCGCTGTCTCATATTCCTCGGTCGCGCGCTCCGAGAGATAATGCACGCCGCGATGAATATTGGCATTCTCGGTCTCGTAATAACGGACAATTGCGTCAATTACGGCACGCGGCTTCTGCGCGGTCGCTGCGTTGTCGAGATAGACAAGCGGATGACCGTGGGCCCTCAGCTGAAGAATGGGAAAATCGGCGCGTACGCTCTCAACGTCGAAATGGCTTACGACCTCATGGAGCGCAGGCGGTTGGCTTAAAGGCGATTTCGCGGCCGTCGTCATCCTACCTCCTCCCAGGGGCGCTCTGTTTCGTTCCCGCCTGGCGCGTTCTCAGGCAGATGATTGGCAATCGACAATAAGTGTTCATGAATCAGCTGTTCCGCATGGTCGTGCGCGGGCCCGGGCTTCATGCGATCGAGGCACTCGCTGGCAAAAGCCAGAAGCAGGAGCCTGCGCGCCGAAACTTCATCGATGCCGCGCGAGCGCAGGTAGAACAGGGCGTTTTCTTCAATCTGGCCGATGGTCGCGCCGTGCGTGCACTTTACGTCATCGGCATAGATTTCAAGCTGGGGCTTGGTGTCAATCTGCGCGTCGTCGGAAAGCAGGAGGTTGCGGTTGGTCTGCTTGGCATCGGTTTTCTGTGCGTCTTTATGAACCACGATCCGGCCGTGGAACACTCCGTGAGCATAGTCGTCGAGGATGCCGTTATAAAACTGGCGGCTGCTACAGTGCGGCTGGGCGTGCTCCACATGCATGTAATTGTCGAGATGTTGCCGCCCGTTGCCCACAAACAACCCGTTGATCAGGCACTCGCCGCCTTCGCCCGCGAGCACCGGATGAACGTTATTGCGGACCAAGCCACCGCCGAGCAGCAGAGAATGCGACGCTACGTTCGCGCTTCGCTCCTGCTGAATCCGCAGCGTGGAAACGTTGAATGCCTGGCGCTGCTCGCGCTCGATCATGTAATGGGAAACGTACGCGCTCTCACCCGCGACCAGTTCCGTTGCGCTGTTGCAAAAAACTGCGCCCCCGTCCAGGGAGACATATTCCTCGATGACCGTGGCCTGGCTCTCGTGATCAAAAACCAGCAGATTGTGCGGGTGGATCATTCGCGGAACGTCAGCCCCGGTAGATACAAAAAGCAGATGGACCGGTCCGTCTAACGTTGTTCCCCGGCCTACATGAAGGAACGCGCCGTCGGCGGTGAACGCAATATTCAACCCCGAGAATGGGTCGCGTTTCGTATCCAGGTAACGGCCGAGGTGCGATTCGAGAACCTCTGCATGTCTTGAGAACGCTTGGCCAAGGCCAGACACCAATACCCGGCCGGGCAACTTTGCAAAGTAAGACAACTCGGGGCGGAACCAGCCATCCACAAACACCAGTCTGGCAGCGGCATCTTTTACGTGCCATTGGTCCAACTCGGACTCGCTGACTCTGGCGCCGGTTTTGGCAAGATCGAATGGGGTGCGCGCGATTGCAGAAACGCTGGTGAATCGCCAGTCTTCATCGTGCGTAGTCGGAAAACCAACTTCGCAGAAACGGGCGAACGCGTCTTCGCGAAGCTTGCGCAGCCAAGCAAGGTCCTGTCCCGGAGCATTCCTGGTGAACGCAGTGAAGCTCTGCAGATAAGTATCAATGTTCTGAATTGCCGTGGTCACTTTGTTTCCTTATGCCGAAAGGGGCGCCGACTGGCGCGCATCAGCCTCCATGGAGGCATACCCCTTCTCTTCCAGTTCAAGCGCCAGTTCCGGGCCGCCGGAGCGCACGATGCGGCCATCCACCAGCACGTGAACAAAATCAGGAACGATGTAGTTCAGGAGGCGCTGGTAATGGGTTACCACCAGCATGGCGCGTTCGGGACTGCGCAGCGAGTTAACCCCCTGGGCCACGATCCGCAGCGCGTCAATGTCCAATCCAGAGTCTGTTTCATCCAGAATGGCCAACTTCGGCTCCAGGACCGCCATTTGCAGGATTTCGTTCCGTTTTTTTTCTCCGCCCGAGAACCCTTCGTTGACCGAGCGGTTGATCAGCTTGTCGTCCATTTCCAGAAGCTTCAACTTCTCGCGGAACATGGGAAGAAAGTCCATGGCATCCATTTCTTCCTGACCGCGGTATTTGCGCATGGCATTCAATGCCGACCGCAGGAAGTAGGTGTTGCCGATACCCGGAATTTCGACCGGGTACTGAAACGCCATGAACACGCCTTCGCAGGCGGCCTCTTCCGGCTTCATCGCCAGCAGGTCTTTTCCGTTGAGCAAAACCTCGCCTGCGGTGACATCAAATGTCTGACGGCGCGCGAGTACCTGCGCCAGCGTGCTTTTGCCCGAACCGTTCGGGCCCATAATGGAGTGGACCTCGCCGGCATTGACCTTGAGATCAATGCCCTTCAATATCTCGTGTCCGCCTACGCTTGCGTGCAAATTCTTGATTTCGAGCAAACTCATTCGCTTCCTGCCCTTCGTTACGTATTTCCAAGTCCGTCTGATTCGGATTGCATTCCGGGCGCAACAAGGAATCCGCTCTTTGTAACTGAGTGAAAAGCAGATTCCTCATGGCTGAAGCCATTCGGAATGACAAATGCAAGCTCTAGCCGACGCTGCCTTCCAGACTTACGCTCAGCAACTTTTGCGCCTCGACGGCAAACTCCATGGGCAACTCGCGGAAAACCTGCTTGCAGAAGCCGTTGACGATCATCGAAACAGCATCTTCCGTTTTCAAACCGCGCTGCTGCAAATAGAAGAGTTGATCCTCCCCGATCTTCGAGGTCGAGGCTTCGTGTTCCATGCGGGCCGTCGAATTTTTCACTTCGATATAAGGGAACGTATGCGCGCCGCACTTATCGCCAATGAGCAGCGAGTCGCATTGCGTGTAGTTGCGCGCGCCGGTCGCGCCTTTCTGGATTTTCACCATTCCGCGATAAGTGTTCTGTCCATGCCCAGCCGAAATGCCCTTCGACACAATTGTGCTGCTGGTGTTCTTGCCGAGATGAATCATCTTCGTCCCGGTATCGGCCTGCTGGTAGTTGTTGGTCAGCGCGACGGAATAGAACTCACCAACCGAATTGTCACCCTGCAAGATGCAGCTGGGATACTTCCAGGTGATGGCGGAGCCGGTTTCGACCTGCGTCCACGAAATCTTGGAATTCACCCCTCGGCAATTTCCACGCTTAGTGACAAAGTTGTAGATACCGCCGCGGCCTTCTTTATCGCCGGGATACCAGTTCTGCACGGTCGAGTACTTGATCTGCGCATTGTCGAGCGCGACCAGTTCCACCACCGCTGCGTGCAGTTGATTTTCATCGCGAATCGGCGCCGTGCAGCCCTCCAGATAGCTCACGTATGCGCCTTCGTCGGCAACGATTAGGGTCCGTTCGAACTGGCCGGTTTCCGCCGCATTAATGCGGAAGTAGGTGGAAAGCTCCATCGGGCAACGCACACCCTTCGGAACGTACACGAACGACCCGTCACTGAACACCGCGGCGTTCAGGGCGGCAAAGAAATTATCGGTGTAAGGAACCACCGAACCGAGGTACTTCTGCACGAGAGCGGGATGCTTCTGGACTGCCTCAGAGAACGAACAGAAAATCACGCCCACTTCGGCAAGCTTTTCCTTGAAGGTCGTAGCGACGGAAACACTGTCGAACACCGCATCAACCGCTACTCCCGCCAGCATCTTCTGCTCGGCAAGAGGGATGCCGAGCTTCTCGTACGTGCGCAGGATTTCCGGGTCGAGCTCATCCAGGCTCTTCAATCCCGGCTTCTGTTTGGGGGCGGAGTAATAAACAATGTCCTGATAATCAATTGGAGCGTACTTGATATTGGCCCACTTGGGTTCGGCATCGGCTTTTTCCAACCCCACCCAGTGGCGGTAAGCTTTCAGTCTCCAGTCCAGCATGAACTCCGGTTCGCGCTTCTTGGCTGAGATAGTGCGGATAATGTTCTCGTTCAGGCCTTTTGGAACCCGCTCGGCTTCGATCTCGGTGACAAAACCCCACTTATAGTCGCGTTCAGCCAGATCTCGAATCGTGTTCACGTTCGTACTCATTGCATTCTCCCGGAAGTGAGACTGGAAATCGGTATCAAGGCGCCTCGCTGGTCGCGCACAGCCGCCGGCTGCATAGGCCGGATCAAATCGGAAAGCATCACGTTGCGCAGCGCACCCCGAACCACCTCGTTAATGATCCTCTGGTTATCTTTGATTTGGCAGGAGGACTCCAAGTCGCAAAGTCCGCTGACATCCAGGCTGCATTCGGTCAGGGCCAGCGGACCCTCAATAGCTGAGATGATCTCGGCAAGGGAAATCGCATGCACTTCCCTGGCAAGGCTATAGCCGCCTTTTACCCCTCGCTGCGATATCAGGACGCCCTCGTGTAGCAGCACCTTCAGAACCTTGCTGACGGTCGGCAGAGGCAGCCTGCATTGCGCCGCCAAATCGCGCGCCGTGTGCAATGCCGTCTGAGGACGACGGGCCATCTCGCTCATCAGAACCAACCCGTAATCAGTTAATTTTCCGAGGCGTATCACTTTAGTCCTTGCCCAAAAGGTCATTCCAAAACAGCACTAAATTGGTACGCTTTGATTTTAACGCGCGCCCGCACGGTTTCGCAAGTCGGCTAGGCTACGGCCACGGCGAGCCTACAGGTTTCCCTCTAAAGCGCGCATCCGGGGGAAAGACATCCAAATGTTCCGGTTTGAGTACTAGCGGCGAGGAGATGTAGTTGGAACTATTTTGGAATGGGTTCGGTGCTGGATTTAACCCAAAAGTAACAAAACAAAGGTGCAGGGGCCGGGTTAGAGTAAGGAAGGTATGGATGGCTTGACCATTATGCGGGTGAGGATGGGGATTGCCGTTCTTTTCCTCCTGGGGTGCGTGTCGAACGCCAGCGCCTCTGCCACCTTATTGCTCGAAGAGCCCTATGGCCACCTTGGCGCCTTTACCCAGACGGGCCACGCGGCGGTCTATTTCGATCGGGTTTGCGCCGAAACGCCCACGGTTTTGAGGCGGTGCGCCGATGGCGAAACCGGCGCCGTCATAAGTCGCTATGACAAGGTCGGGGGATACGACTGGCTTGCCATACCTCTCGTTCCTTATCTCTATGCCGTACAGAATCCGGGCGATGTACCTCTATTCGCGGATCCAAAGCTGGTGGCTTTCCTGCGAGACCAGTACCGGCGGAAGAATCTGGAAGCGATTGTCCCTGACGGAAAAAACGGCAGTATTCCGGAAGGAAACTGGACGCAGCTGATCGGTTCTGCTTACGACCGCACGATTTACGGCTTTCAAATCCAAACCAGCGAGGCTCAGGACAACAACCTTATCCGTGAGTACAACGCGCGAGCCAATACTCCGCACTTCAATCTCATCTTCCACAACTGTGCCGACTTCGCCCGCGGAGTAATCAACTTCTACTACCCCAGGGCCATGCACAGGAGCCTGGTCACCGACGCTGGCATCACCACTCCGAAGCAGTTGGCGCGACTGATGGTGAGGTTGGGCAAACGCAATCCGGAACTTGAGCCGACGAGTTTCCTGATTCCTCAGGTACCGGGAAGCATTCCGCGCAGCACGCCCGTGCACGGTGTGTTGGAATCGGTTGTGAAGTCCAAGAAATACATGGCGGCAATTGTCGTTCTGCACCCCATACTCGCTGCTTGCCTGCTTGCAGGCGACCTGGGGGTGGATCGTTTCGACCCGGCAAAGCGTGCTATGGTACTGGCCTCGGGGCCGGAGTTGCAGCCTCCCCTGGCCTCATCGCAACGCCGGTCTTATCAGGACCAGCTCAATCTTCTGGAGCAGGATTCTCAGGTCAACATCGCCCACGAAGAGAAGACATGGGAGAGCTTGCAGTCCGAGGCCGAGCCTGAACTCGATGCCGAGGGTCGCCCGATGCTGAAGGTGCATGTAGGCAATGACTCTGTTGATATGGGCATTGCCCGGGACAACGTGTTGACTAGTTCAGCGCCATCCGCTTTGACGGAAAAGCTGTTGACCGCGCGCCTGAGGGAGGAACTGAAGCGGGGCTCGGCTCCCAAGGCGTCAGAAACAGAAATCGACAGCGACTGGGAGCTGCTGCAGCAGGTATTGCCCGAGCAATCGAAGTTGCAGTGAAATCTGTACATTGCGTCGGGTTCTACTGCGAGCTGTCAAAGACCTTAGCTGAGCCCGGGCTCAGAAATTCTGGACTCAGAAATCCTTTCGATCCGTTAATTGCAATGGAAATGCCGCCGGCACCGGCGGCGGCTTCAAGACCGGGTCGGTGCGACCTGCCTGCCGAGGATCGAAGGTCACAAACCCAACCTGAGACGCTGCCGAGTTTTGGAGTAAGGTGAAATCGTCGCCCGGATAAATTGGATTCGCAAATCGCGGATCAGCAACAACGGAGTGCGTGTCTTCGCCCAGCGCCTGCCAAGCTTTCCAATCATGCCACTCAGGCTCCAGGGGACGATTTGGCTCGGTCGTGATGAACTGTGGCTTCTCTCCCTTCGGATTCCAGTACAGGTTGTAATCAAGCAGAAAGCGGCTGGGACAATCTCCGAAACAGGACCAACGCCCCGGCTGGCTCTGCATGATGCCCTGGTCCCACAACACCAGATTGTGGGTGAAGGTAAAAGTCAGGCGGTTATCGCCGCCGCGCTGCAACAGCCACTTCTTGGGAAAGGCGAAAATGTTGTTAGTGACGAGGTCGTTTTGCGGGGTGTCCCCGTCGATCGGAGGCGCGAAGTTGATGAACAATCCAGCCTGCGAAACGCGATAAACGAGGTTGTTTTTCGCCACAATATTGCTCGCGCCCTGGTCAAAATAAAGCCCGTTGCCGCCATATCCGCCAGGACCGGGATCGTGGGTCACATCGTGAATCACATTGTTGAGAACCTGATTGCCCTTGGTATCTGAGCTGGAGAGGTAGATTCCGCCCATGTCACTGGTAACTCCCTGACCCAGGTCCCATAGGCGGTTGAACGAAACCAGATTGTCGTGCGCGTTCCCCACGCCGTCACTGATGTTGAGCTTGTATCCGACACGAATCGCGCCGTTGTAAAAATCATAGATCTCGTTGTGACTGATGGTATTGTGATGGGAATTGCCCACCCAAACTCCGGTTCCGATTCCCGAAGGAATGATTCGGCCGCCGCCTTCGATCACATTGTCGTCCACCGTCGTGTATTGGGGTACAACGTCGTCGGAGTCGTCCCTTCGAATCATGCGCCCGACCCGAATCGCTCCGTAGCCGATGTCGTAGATCGCGCTATCCAAAATCTGGTTACCGGCGCTGGCGCCAAAGAAGTCAATGCCCCAGGCTTGAATGTGGTCCACGATATCGCGTTCGAAGACGATGTGGCTGCTATCGTGAAAACTCAGCGCACCGGGCACCTTCGGGCCGCCTTGCATGTCGCCCAGGCCTTCCGGCGCGGGCAGCCAATTGTCATGGGAAAAAGTAAGGCCGCGAAAGGTTACAAACTGCAAGCCTTCGGCAACCATTAACTGCGGAACCTGCGGCACGATGACCGCCTGCTGGTTGGGATTTTCGCTTGGTTTCGCCAGGTAGGTCAAGGTCCAGGTTCCGTCACTGCTGAAACAGGCAGGGGGGTCGGTGCAGCGGTCAAGGTACCACTGCCCGGGTTTTTTCAGCTCTTCCCTGACGTTCTCGATCAGATAACGATGTTCCGGAAAGAAACCGGACGACTGCCCCGCAGGGCGGTTCGGGTTGGGATGCTTTGGTCCAGCAAATGTCGGCCCGGTCATGTAGGCGATGTGCTGCGAAGTGTCCACCGACTTCAGGCGAAGACGGCTCATGGTCCACCGTTCGAAATCGAGAACTTCGACATCTCCCAGCGCTATGCTGTGGTAGCTCGGCGCGATGTCGTCGTTTTTGTAGTAGAACCGGTCGAAGCAAACAAACCCGGCTTCTCTTGGAAATCGCTGGCGCATTCCCGGGCCTCCCGGAAAACGACCGCCCGGGAAACGGCGACCGCCAAACGGTCCCGGCTGCATTCCACCGCCTGGCGGGCCCTGACCAGGTTCGCGCCGCGGCCTTGGCGGCTGAGTGCAGACATCTGACTGCTCGGAAGCAATCACCGGCCGATCAATATATAGATAGCCATTCTCGGTCGTTCGCGGCCGGTAGCGGCGCTCGTCGTTGAAGAAAAGCGCTTCGAAGTTGTGATACTCGCTCGATTTCAGCTTGACTGTCCAGACATTGCCCCCAGAATTACTCCAGCCAGTGATAAGGCGGCCGCCGCTGATCACCGGCGTCTCACCCGGGTAAGCAGCATAGATTACCGGCGCGGCTGAACTGCCGGAGTCGTCATGATCGAACTGGAGCGGGGCGGAGAGGAAGTAGGTCCCGCCACGGAGCATGACAACGATGGAGGTATTCCGTCCCGGTTTTCGTTGGCGTACGGCTTTTCGCGCGCGATCAAGCGAAAGAAAAGGGCCATCGGTCTTGCCCGGGTTGGGCGCAGCCAAAGTGCCAGTCCAGGCGTCATTGCCATCGGTAGCAACGTAGAAGTCGGCGCGGGCCTGATCACCCTGGGCCCGGACATTTGGGAAAAACCCTGACTGGAGAACCGACCAACCAAGCAATCCAGCACCAAGGCTGAGAGCAAGAACACGGCGAACTGCATTCATACCAGCGAAGCATATATCGAGCGAGTGATCGTCTGCAATTGGGATTCCGCGAAATCCGCGTCAGAGGGACGCGAGCAGCCTATTCAGTTCCCTCTTCGTTCTCACCTGCGCTGACGCCGTCCACGACATGACCGCGTACGGTCTAGGTGACCTTTTGATCCTGCGACGAAAAAGTCGTCCGGACCGGTTGGCGTTCCCATGCTGGCACGGAACATTCTGAGCCCGGGCTATCCTGTCCACGCGCGTCACCCAGGAACTTCTTGAGAATCGGCTTGCGCTGGCCGCCCCGATTGATTCGCGCCAGCCGAAATCCGTACAATAAGAAAAATCACTTGCGTAAGCGCCTCGCCGTGACATGAGTTCTGCTTCCCGGTTCCGTTCCTTCTCCAGACAGACTCGCCGTCTGAATGAAATTCGTGACTCCTCTCACAAGAACCGTCCACCGCGAATTCTGGTGGTGGATGACAACGCTGACATGATGATGATTATGCGCGAGCTGCTTGAGACGCGCGGGTATGAGGTCATCGCGGTGGCAGATGCGGCGCAGGCCGAAGCTGAAATCCGGCGCGAGGTTCCCGACCTGATCCTGTCGGATGTGATCATGCCGGGAAAGTCAGGGTATGAACTTTGCCAACAACTGAAGGCGGACTCGGCGACGCGGCTGGTGCCGTTTGTGCTCATCACCGGCCTCAGTGACCGGGAAGACCGGTTGCGGGGAATCGAAGCGGGAGCGGATGATTTTCTCAACAAGCCGGTTTCCGCCGAGGAACTGTTCGCGCGGGTCAAGTCGCTGCTAAAGCTCAAAGAGTTCACCGATGAACTGGAGACTGCGGAATCCGTGCTGTGCACGCTGGGGCGAAGTGTCGAGAGCCGCGATCCTTACACGGAGGGACATTGTGAGCGCCTGGCTCAGCGGGCTGCGAGTCTTGGAAGGCACCTCGGACTGAACGAGGAGAACATTGTCGCGCTGCGCCGCGGCGGATACCTGCACGATCTGGGGAAGATTGCGGTGCCGGATGAAATCCTCCGCAAAGGCGCCCATCTTACCGCAGAAGAATGGGTGGTGATGAAACAGCACCCGGTCACGGGAGAAAATATCTGCCGGCCGCTGAAGTCGCTGCGCCTGGTGTTGCCGATTATCCGGAATCATCACGAACATTGCGATGGCAGCGGTTATCCCGACGGTCTGCGCAAAGCCGAGATTCCCCTGCTGGCGCGCGTCTTGCAGGTAGTAGATGTTTACGACGCGTTGCGAACCGCCCGCCCCTATAAGCCTGCATTGAACCATGAGCAGGCGGCACAGACCATGCAGGAGGAGTCGCGGTCGGGCTTATGGGATGAAGAGTTAGTTGCCGAGTTTTTCTCCCTGCTAAGAAAACAGCGGCAAGTAGCGTAGAGTTGCTGCGCCAGCTACCCTCAGTGTGAGCTCTCTCACAAAATTCGCGGGACATGATAGCCTTTGAACACCTCTAGCTCGGGGATACGAGCCGGCGGCCTGAGGATCTGCTTGCCCCTTCGATACAGCATCGTGATCCCGGCCTTTAATGAAGGCGCCCGCATCCGGAAAACTCTAGAGAAGATCAGCGCCTGGACTGAGCAGGGTCAAAGGTCCGTGGAAGTGGTTGTGGTAAATGATGGCTCAACCGACGCGACATCTGAAATTATACGCAATTACGCGGCCGGTCATCCTGCGGTGCGGCTGATCGAGAACCCAGGTAATCGAGGTAAGGGATACAGCGTGCGTAACGGTATGTTGCATGCGCAGGGCGACCTGCTGCTGTTCAGCGATGCCGACCTTTCTTCGCCGATCACTGAGGCCGATAAGCTGTTCGCCGCGATCGGCGAGGGGGCGGATATTGCCATCGGCTCCCGCTGGCTAAGGCCGGAACTGCAAACTCAGCGGCAGCCACCGCATCGCCAGCTTTTTGGCCGCATTTTTAATCTACTGCTCCGGGTTGTGCTCGGGCTTAATTTCAAAGACACGCAATGCGGATTCAAAAGCTTCACGCGGCACGCAGCGGATATGATCTTCCCGCTCCAGAATGTGGAGCGCTGGGGGTTTGACCCGGAGCTCCTCTACGTGGCCAAGCAGTTTGGCTTTCGGGTAGCGGAGGTACCTGTCGTCTGGTCGCACCGGGAAGGGACTCACATCCATCCACTGCGCGATGGGCTTCGCATGTTCCGCGATGTGCTTAAAATTCGCTGGAATGCCTTCAGCGGGAAATACTCTGCTGCGCGCCCGGTGTCGCAGCCTCTCTAGAAGGCGCGCGATAGGAACCCGTGGCCATAGCGCGACCCTGTGGCCGGGAGCTGACGGTCATGGTCGCGGCGCAATCGTCGCATAGCCAAAAAAACTCGACTGCCGGGAAAGAGCGAGTGGCTTCCAGGAAATTGGCCGGTCCACCATTCTCAACACAAAACAATTGGCCTTTACCCAAGTAGAGAAACCGGGTGGAGCACTCGGGATTGGCGCATTTAGAAACCATTTGGAACGGGCAGGCGGCCGGAGATTGCTTTCGTCAAGCAGTATCGTAATACGCGAGGACGCGTCCTGAGCCATTACGAAGGCAAAAATCTGACTTGTCTGTCGCCGCAGTTCAAGATCGGCAGGCGTCCCAGTATAGGAATCGAAGCAGCGAACTGCTAAGCGACGTGCCCCTGGAACCCAAGCAGAGCGTGATCCAAGCTTGGGTGTATCTCAAGCACAGACGACAAGTTCGTCAATTCCAGCAGATCTTGGACTTTGTGGCGCGCATTGGCGAGCTTTATCGAGCAGCCGCAGGCTCGTGCCCACATCATCACCATCGCTAACTCGCCGAGCCCAGTGCTATCTATCTTCTCCACGCCGCTGAGCTCGATCACGAGGTGCTGTTTATGCGGCAAAAGCCGCTCAATCCGCTCCGACAACGCAGCAACCTCATTCCCGCAGGTGATCCAGCCGTGGCAATACAGGATAGTGACGTCATCTACAGCGCGGGTGTGCAAATGCAGTTTCAACTCCGCCCCCCTCTCCGCCACTGGAGCGGCATCCCGCCGCTTTTGGCAGAAGCTGGCTTGTACCGAATACTATCTACTGGACCACTGTGGATGCGTCATCGCACTGTGAAAATTCAGTGAATTGTTCAGTTGTGGATTGCAGACATCGGTACATTCTTTTGACTTTCCAGCTCTTGTCTTTCGGGGCTTCCGTCGTTAGCCTTGTAAACTGTAGGTGGGGCGGGGGTGCGGAAAGGATGTTTTCCGGTGCACAAAACGGTCTTGATGGCAATCGCTTTGTTCGGATTGGTTGGAACGGGTTTTGCCCAGCTTCCCAAAGGGAATGTGTTTTTCGGTTATTCGTATCTGAGTGCTGATCTGGGCGCCCCAAGCCGGACCGGTTTGAACGGCTGGGACGCATCGGTAGAAGGAAAATTTCTGCCATTTCTCGGGGCAGTGGCAGATTTCAGCGGGAACTATGGGTCTGCCGGGGTGGCCGGAAGCGGGTTGTGTACGCCGCCACCGGGAGGGTTGCCGGGTGGCTGTATCTCCGTAGTCAACGCCGATATAAGCCAGCACAATTTTCTGTTTGGCATACGGGGGTCATTCTCGGTTGGCAAGGTCAGGCCATTTGCCGAGGCCATGGTCGGCGCGGCCCATCTCAGCGAGAATGGCAGCGGCGTCTCAAACTCAAGCACATCATTTGCCCAGGCCCTGGGCGGCGGCCTTGACTATCACCTAATTCCTTTGCTCAGCTGGCGGGTGGAAGCCGACTACTTACGGACCAACTCGTTCAGCGCAACCCAAAACAACGCCAGAATCTCGACGGGACTGGTATTTCGCTTCTGAGCTGGGCGCGCATATCGCTGGAATGATTGCGAGAATTTCTTGAGGCCAGGCATCTCTCTAAAATTTCCGGCACCTCGAGGAGCGCCCGATTGTTGTATTTGCGGGCGTTCTGGCGGAATTTCGCAAAGGCCTGCGGTTCGAGCAATTGCTCCACAGCAGGTACAATTTCTCGAAAGGTTTTGACTACGATGCCGTAGCCGTTCTCGGTGACCCATTGCGCGTTGTAGCGCTCCTGTGGCAATGTCTTCGCGTTGCATTCAACGATCACCGGCAAATGAAACTGCAAAGCTTCGCTGATTGAGCCGGGGCCTGGCTTCCCCATGAAAAAATCGGCGAACGACATGAAATATTCAACCTTGGAAGTGAAGCCTTCTACCAGGATCGGCCTTCGGGTTTTGATGCGCTTAAGATCGGCCACGAGCTTGTGATTGTGGCCACAGATGAGAATTAATTGAAGATCGAGGTTGGATTGATCGAGGCTTCTCATGATATCGAGCATTACGCGTGAGCCGTGGCCGCCGAAGAGCACAATGCCAGCAGGAAGATGAGGATCGAGGCCCAGCTGCGCCCGGGCGGCGCTGCGCTCGACATGGATCTTTTCGTAGAATTTTGGTTTCAGCACCATTCCTGAAGTTCGAAAGATTTGCTCCGCGGGATGGCCCATCACCAAAGCCTGTTCGCGTGCCCGCTCGGTGCCGGCGATGATGAACTCCGATTGGGGTTCGATCCAGAAATGGGGCGGATAGTCAGCGAGGTCGGTCAGCAGCGTGACGAACGGCGGCGCGTTCTCGCCCTCGCCCAGGCTTTCGGCCAATTCGCGGTTGAAGTGCGGAATGACTGAGACGACGAGGTCGGCGGGATGGCCGGCCCAGTAGTTGCGCAGTAAATTCACAATCGGCGTGTGATAGAGGCGGATGGTGGATTGCAAAAGCACAAGCAGTTGCGGCGTGAAGCGGGTCCAGCCTTTGCGAAGGATGAGGTTATAAGTGTCTTGAATACGCAGTCCGGTAGCTTTGCGGACAAGGTCGAGCGGATTCAGGATTTCCTGGATATCGAGAAGTTCGACTTGCCACGGGTCAGCCTGGTTGGAGAGCGTGGCCTGCAAGGCATCGGCACTGGCGCGATGGCCTCCCCCGGCGTGGTGAAAGACGATGGTCAGCTTGCGCAAAGGCCACCTGGTCTGAAGTCAGCCGCCGATATTTTCATATTCCTCGGCAACGTGCGCTTCCGGTTCATCGGGGAATGGTCGATCCTGTTCTTCGCTGGAAGTGACGTCATTCGGCGGGGCATTGTACTCGTGGATCTTTACGCCCTCTTCGTCCACCGTGATGTAAGTCCCACGCGCATCGGCCCAACTGCCGGAATTGTAGTATTCAACGCCTTCTTCCGCGCGTGATAAAGCCACATGAGTATGGCCGCAGAAGATGCGGTCCACTTTGCGCAAGCGGGCATGAGAGATGGCCCCCCAAGCCACTTTGGGAGAGAGGCGCAACCAGCGCGTGCCCATGCGGTCCACGAAACGGGAGAACCATTTGCCGGTAAAATCGAAACGCTGGATTTGCAGGTGCAGAAAGGTGTTAGCGGCGCTGAGCAGAGAATTATTCACTACGAAGCGGTCAAACTGGTGGCCGTGAATAGCGAGATGGCGGCGTCCCTGATATTGCCAGCCGTACTCTTCGTAGACTTTCACGCCGACAAGGTGAGACATGATGTCAACCAGACCGCGGTCGTGATTTCCCTCGACCCAGACCACTTCGATGCGTCGTTTAGGATTGGACAGCTTGCGGATAAAGCCGAGAAATTTCCAGTGGGTTTTGGTCAGACGCCGGAAGTTGAGATCGGAGAAAATGTCCCCCAGGAGAATGAGGCGGCGGAACTGGGTTTCGCGCAAAAGCTGGGTGGCTTCCTCGGCGCGGCTGAGGTCGGAGCCGAGGTGAACGTCCGAGAGGATCAGCGTGTCATAGACGTGCGGATCCATAACTCTTTTTTATCGAAACAATGTTACGGGGTGATGAAAATTGCACAAAAAACGGGCACAGGTAACGTAGGGGTAATTGGCATTTCAGACACAGAGACAGCCAGAATCCTTTTGAATCAGGCGTAGCGCTCTTTCATCAGCTCGGCAATGGCTGCATACGCTTTCGTCAAGGTGACTTCGTCCGGCAGGAAAACGATGCGGAAGTGCTGCGTGCCCGGCTTTTGGCCGAAACCAGAGCCGTGAACGACCATCACGTACTTTTGCAGGATGAGTTCTCGCACGAAAACCTCGTCCCCCTCGGGAATCTCAATACGCGGAAATGCGTAAAAGGCTCCGCGCGGTGAAACGCAGCTTACGCGCGGAATCGAGTTGCACGCTTTCACAGTGAGGTCGCGGCGGCTGCGGAGCTTCCGGAGAACCTTCGGCAGATGGTCCTGGGGGCCTTCCAGCGCGGGCTGGATCGCATATTGCTCAGGATGGTTGGCGCAAAGGCGCGAACGCAACAAGCGATGGATACCCTCGATATACGGCTGCACGCTCGCGGCTTCGCCGCTGACGATGCCCCATCCAAGGCGCCAGCCCGGGACGAGATAGTTTTTCGATAATCCACCGAAAGTGACGGTTGGCACATCGGGCGCGACCGACGCGAAAGAGATGTGCGGATCGTCATCCAGCATCAGCTTGTCGTAGATTTCATCGGCGAAGACCACCAGATTGTGGCGGCGGGCGAGTTCAGCAATTTCTTCGAGCATGTGCCGTGAACAAACCGAACCGGTCGGATTGTTGGGGTTGATGAGAACAATGCCGCGGGTGCGGGGAGTGATTTTGCACCGGATGTCGTCGAGATCGGGCTGCCAGCCGTCCTCTTCGTTCAGGTAGTAAGTGTTCAGACTGATGCCGAGTTTGGCCAGCACGGCTGAATATAGAGGATAGTCAGGACTGGGCGTCAGCAGGTCTTCGCCAAGATTAAGCAGGGCCGTGAGACAAAGATCCACGGTTTCACTGACACCGGTGGTGACGAAGGCGTCGAGAGTGGAAGTGATTCCCTTTCGCGAAGCTTCACCGCGAATCGCGTCCACAGCTTCCTTGATTCCCGGCGAGGGCGCGTAGCCGTTCTTGCCATCACGCATGGCTTTGTACACGGCTTCGATGAGATGCGCAGGAGTTTCAAAATCGAAGTTGAGCGGGTCGCCCACATTCAGGGGCAGGATTTTGTGGCCTTGCTTGGCGACTTCATCGGCGAAAACGGCCAGGTCACGGATAGCGTAGCGGACGTTTTCCAGCCGGCTAGCGGCGGTGATTTCGCGGGTTTGGCTCAGAGGCATGGGAAGATTCTAACCGCCAAGAAGGCAAAGGGTGCAAAGAAAAACCACGATTCGGCCCCTTTAATCTGCCCGGTCAATCTGGGCTCTTTGCAGCTTGTCGGAGTAGTCCACGTACACGGCTTTCCACTCGCTGTAAAAATCAATGGCGCCGATGCCGCCTTCGCGGTGTCCGTTGCCGGTGGCCTTGACGCCTCCGAAGGGCAAGTGAACCTCGGCACCGATGGTGGGAGCGTTGATGTAGGTAATGCCGGCTTCGAGGTCGCGCATGGCAGCGAAGGCTTTGTTGACGTCTTTGGTATAGAGGGCGGATGAGAGCCCGTATTCGATGCCATTAGCGATTTCGATGGCGTGCTCGAGATTTTCGCAAGGAATAATGGAAACCACCGGACCGAAAATTTCTTCCTGGGCGATGCGCATTTTCGGATCAACATCCACAAAAACGGTTGGCTCCATAAACCAGCCGTACTTGTAATCGCCAGAGTCGAGGCGGTTGCCGCCGCATTTGATCTTTGCGCCTTCGGAGCGACCGATGTCAACGTACTTCAAGTCTGTCTTGAGCTGATTTTCGTTGATGGCCGGACCCATTTCGACGGTCTCATTGAGTCCGTTGCCGACCTTCAGACGCCTGGCGCGTTCGACATAGCGTTCGACAAATTCTCCATACACACCTTTTTGAACAATGATGCGGCTGGTCGCGGTGCAACGTTGGCCGGTGGTGCCGAATCCACCCCACAGGCCGCCTTCGATGGCGAGATCCAGGTTGGCGTCGTCGAGAACGATCATGGGATTTTTCCCGCCGAGTTCGAGCGAACAATGCTTGAAGCTCTTGGCAGCGGTTGCGCCGACGAGGCGTCCGACTTCGGTTGAGCCGGTGAGCGAAACGGCGCGGACTTCGGGATGCTCGGTCATCGGCGCGCCGACGCTGGCGCCGAATCCGGAGACAATATTAATGACGCCTTTCGGAACACCGGCGTCCATGAGCGTGGCGACGAGATTAAAGGTCGAAAGCGGAGTGTCCTGCGCGGGCTTGATCACGCAGGTGTTGCCGCAGACGAGCGCCGGCAGGAGCTTCCATGACGGGATGGCCATAGGGAAGTTCCAGGGCGTGATCATGGCACAGACGCCGATGGGCTGGCGCACCGCCATGGCGAATTTGTTGGGCAGCTCAGAAGGAGTAGTTGGCCCAAACATGCGGCGGCCTTCGCCTGCCATGTAATAGGCGGTGTCCACGGCTTCCTGCACGTCGCCGCGAGTTTCTTTCAGCACCTTGCCCATTTCGCGGGTCATGTCGCGGGCGTAGTCTTCCTTGCGTTCCGCTAATCTTTCGGCGGCCCCATAGATGATTTCGGCACGGCGGGGGGCGGGCACGAGACGCCATTTCCTGAAGGCGTGGCGGGCGGCTTCGACAGCGGCGTCAACATCGGCTTTGCCGGATTTCTGGAAGATGCCTACAACGTCGCGGGTGTCGGCGGGGTTCAGGTTCTCGAAGGTTTGTCCGGTCGAAGATTCGACCCATTCGCCGTCGATGAAATTGCGATGAACTTTGGCGCGGGTAGCCGTGCCGAGAATCGTCGGGCCGGTCAAAACATCGGTCGCCATAATTGCCTCCTGAGGTCACCTATGAAGATTACTGAAGGAATAATGCGGGCAACTCCTATGCTACAGCGCACATAGCGAATGCGGCAAGGAGGCTGCCGAAGCCTGTTAGAACGCGCCAATCTTTGGTGCCCAAGCCAGGATTACCGGGGATTCGCTGGTTACCTATTGATTGATTGAGTTGCCGCCCACCTGCCCCGATACTCTCTCCAGCACAGTTCAAAGGAGAGCCATGCACCGCAGCAGCGCACTGGGGGCCATTTCACTGGCAGTTTTGACAAGCATTTTCTTCCTTACGATTGCGGCTCCGGCGCAGGAACAGGGAGCACACGCGCATTCGCTGATTACTCAGCCCATTGATGAAAGCAGCAGGTTCATGCTGCGCGGCAATCTGCGGCCTGAGGCCAACGGCAGGAACGATCGCGGCCCTGTTTCCGACGATTTTCCGATGGAACATATGCTACTGCAGTTGCAGCGCTCTTCGGCGCAGCAACAGGCGCTCGACCAGTTTGAGGCGGACCTGCAGAATCCGGAATCGCCAAGTTTTCACCATTGGCTTACTGCTGAACAGTTTGGAGCCCGGTTTGGGGTGTCAAGCGCTGACCGGGAACAAATTGTGGACTGGCTTGAGGTGCACGGATTTCAGGTGAACGTTATCTATTCCAACGGCATGCTGATTGATTTTTCCGGCACCGCAGGGCAGGTGCGGGAGGCCTTCCAGACCGAGATTCACAACTTGGAGGCGCGCGGACAGAAGCACATCGCCAACATGAGCGAGCCGCAGATTCCGATCGCGCTGGCGCCGGCGGTTGCGGGGGTGGTCTCCCTGCACGACTTTGCACCGCACACCATGCGCCGGGACGTATCCTTGCCACACATCGACCCGCGAACGGGCGCGCTGCTTACGGCCCAGGAATCTAGCGGATTACAACCCGAATACACCGCCGGTTCAGGAACGGGCAGTTACCACCCGGTGGTTCCCGCCGACCTGGCGACGATCTACAACCTCAATCCGTTGTTCAGTGCCGGATACCCGGGAACCGGGCAGACGGTGGTTGTGATCGAAGATACCAACGTGTTCAGCGCGGCGGACTGGACAAAATTCCGCTCGACCTTCGGGCTGGCGCGTTATACCGGCGGGAAATTTACGACGGTGCATCCTGCGCCCAAGAGCGGGGCCGACAACTGCGCCAATCCTGGCGTGAATGGCGACGAATCGGAAGCTATCCTGGATGCGGAGTGGGCCAGCGCGGCCGCGCCCAACGCGACTATCGAGCTGGCTTCGTGCGCAGATACGACCAGCTTCGGCGGATTGATTGCTTTTCTGAACATTATTAATGCAAGCGCGACGCCGCCGGCGGTGATCAGCATCAGCTACGGTGAGTGCGAAGCCATCAATGGCGCGGCCGCCAATGCCGCTTACAATGCGGCGTACGAGCAAGCAGTCGCCGAGGGTGTTTCGGTGTTTGTTTCCTCCGGCGACGAGGGCGCGTCGAGTTGTGATGTTCACGCCGCCAAGGCGACGCACGGCATCGGAGTAAGCGGGCTGGCTTCCACGCCCTACAACGTGGCAGTTGGAGGGACGGATTTCAGCGACACCTACTCCGCCACCGGCAGCACTTATTGGAACGCGACCAACACCGCAGCTTATGGCTCGGCGAAGTCGTATATTCCCGAGATTCCGTGGAATGACTCCTGCGCCGGAGTTTTGCTGGCCACTTACGCCACGCATTCGGGCGTGACCTATGGCGCGGGCGGATTCTGCAACAGCAACGTGGGGTCCGGCTTTCTGACCACCACTTCCGCCAGCGGCGGGCCGAGCGGTTGCGCGACTGGGGCGGCGACCACTTCCGGCGTGATCAGCGGGACGTGCAAAGGTTACGTCCGGCCGGCATGGCAATCGCTGGTGGGGCTGCCCAAGAACGGCGTGCGCAGCGTCCCCGACGTTTCGTTATTTGCCGCCAACGGAGTGTGGGGGCATTATTTCGTTTATTGCTGGTCTGACACGAAGAACGGCGGGCAGGCCTGCACCGGCGCACCCAGCGGATGGTCGGGCGCGGGCGGAACGTCGTTCTCGGCGCCGATCATGGCGGGCATTCAGGCGCTGGTCAACCAGAAGAATGGACGCCAGGGCAATCCCAATCCGGTGTATTACAAGCTCGCCGCGACTGAGTATGGCGCGAGCGGCAGCGCGGCGTGCAATTCGAGCAAAGGGAATGCTGTGGGCAGCACCTGCATCTTCCATGATGTTACCCAGGGCGACATGGACGTGAACTGCACCGGTAATCACAATTGCTATTTGCCCTCGGGAACGAACGGAGTGCTTTCCACTTCGGCAACTTCCTACGGCAAAGCCTACGGAACCACGGTTGGCTGGGATTTCGCCACCGGAATCGGGACGGTGAACGCGGCGAACCTGGTGAACAAATGGAGCACAGGGAAGTGAGGGGCGGTGGGCTCAGGTTAGCGCCCAGAACGGGGCGGCGGAACCTGTGGCACCGGCAAGCGCAGCGAATCGAATGGGAATCGCGCGTGGACAGTTGCGACCCGCACGAGATCCTTCGCTCCGCCTGAACGGCGGCTGCGATCAGGATAACACCGGCTCTGGTACAGCCGAAAACTCGGTTACCATACCCCACCAAAAAACTCCTTCGATTCTTTGGAATCAACAGCGTAGCGCGAGTCCACGACGCAGATCTTTGAAGAAAAAGGACTTGCAGGTAAAATCTTAAGATGCAACAAGTTATACATCTATAAAGTTAATTATCAAACAGCTAATATAGTGTGAACGCGTTGCAGGCGGGCTGTCAAGGAAAAAGTGAGGGATGACTCGAGTCTTCAGTCCGCCGGTCCACCCGTCCCACTCAAGCCAAAAGCGGGCTTGAATGGGACACTCGTTCACTGCTGGAGATGCCGGAACGCGCCAGCCCGCCCGCTCTGTGAGATAATTTTTTATTCCTCGAGGATAGGAAATGCCAGAGCACAGAGTTTTCTGCGTCAAGTTGAAGAAAGACCTTCCCGGCATGGACGAGCCTCCTTTCGATAACGAGCTGGGCCAAAAGGTGTATGACAACGTCTCGCGGCAGGCCTGGAACATGTGGATGGATTTCTGCAAGATGCTGCTGAACGAGTACCGGCTGAATCCGGCCAGGCGCGAGGACCAGGAAGCGATCCTGAAGCAGATGGAGCAATTCTTTTTCGGCGAAGGCGTAGCGCCGCCGGCGCAATATGTTCCACCATCCGCCCAGAAGTAGAACCGGCCTGGCCGAACCATTCCCTTCTCTTGGCCTTTGCTGCCTGATCTGCTTAAATCACTTCAAGAGAGCCTTGCCTCGTGATTGACATTCACTCCCACATTCTCGCCGGGGTGGACGACGGCCCAAAGTCCTGGGAGATCTCGGATGAAATGTGCCGCATGGCCGCGGCGGACGGTATTGAGCACATGGTGGCGACTCCCCACGCCAATGACCGGTTCCACTACGACCGGGCGCATTTGAAGAGCCAGCTCGACCATCTGCGGCAAAAGATCGCCGGGGTGCCGTTGCAACTGGGCCTGGGATGCGATTTTCATTTTTCCTATGAAAACCTGCAGGACGCATTGGCCAACCCCGGGCGCTATACCATTGAGGCCAGCAATTATCTGCTGGTGGAATTGAATAACTACAGCATTCCGGTGCAGATCGAGAACAGTTTTACCAGGCTGGTGGATATGGGGATCGTGCCGGTGATCACCCACCCGGAGCGCAACCCGATTTTACAGGCCAGCCCGCAACGCATTTTGCAGTGGGTTGAACTGGGCTGCGCGGTGCAGGTGACGGCTTCGGCCTTGACCGGGTTATGGGGAGAGCGAGCGTGGCGCAGCGCCGAATGGCTATTGAAGCGGGATGCCGTCCACGTTCTGGCTACCGATGCGCACGACACCAAACACCGGCCGCCCATACTCTCCCAAGGACGCGAGGAGGCCGCCGGGATTTGCGGCCGGGATGTGGCGCGGGCATTGGTGGATGACAACCCGCGCGCTATTGTAAACGGGCAGCCACTGCCGTATTTTCCTGCCCCGGTGATGAAAAGCTAAGGCTCGGCGGCAAAAGGGCGATGCTTCAAAGGGTTATTTCGCGATCCCTATGCCCGTCAAAGAGACATTCTGGCCCCCGCTGCTGCTGTCTTTGATCCCAAGAATTGCGGTGAAATAGCCAGTTTTTGACGGCGCGAAAGCCACCGAGATGGCGCAATTTGAGTCGGGCGGCACAGTACTGCCGCAAGTGTTGCCCGTTACGCTAAAGTCGCTGGGATTCTCGCCGGAGAGACTTACGCTTGTGATTGAAAGCGAGGTGCTCCCGGTGTTAGTCAAAGTGACGACCTGAGCCGGACTTGTGCTGTGGATCTTAACGTCCCCAAAATTGATCGACGCGGGGGACAATTCCACGTAAGTACCGATTCCGGCTAGAGTAATCGTCTGGGGTCTTACGAGTGTGTTGTCTCGAATCGTGACGCTGCCTTTGAGATTGCCGTCAGTCTGGGGCGCAAAGGATATGCTGATCGTGCAGCTGGCCCCACCCACGAGCTGCCTTCCACAAGTATTGGTTTGAGAAAAATCGCCGGATGCAGTGATCCCCGAGATCATCAGCGTGGCGTTGCCGGAATTGGTCAGAGTCACATTTTCTGGCTGGCTGGTCGTGCCGACCGTTTGTGAGCGGAAAGAAAGGCCGGTAGGGTTCAGAGTTACCGCAGGGATTGGGCCTTCGAGAAAGACAAAACCGAAACCACCACTTGCCACGACGTCGGCCTTTCCGTCATCGTTGAAGTCCCCCGTAATGGCCGTGCCAATGTCGTAGCCTTCCGGACCACCAAACGTAACCGGAGCCTGAAAGGTGCCGTCGCCGTTGCCTAGCAGCACCCCCATGCACCCGAACGCACAGTTGTTGTAGTGATAATCGCCCTCCGACGTAACCAGCAGGTCAGGTTTTCCGTCCCCGTTGATATCACCATTTGTGATCCATAAAGCGTTCTCCGGAGCTGAGTAGGCTTGAGGAGCTTGAAAAGTTCCATCTGCATTGCCGAGGGCTACGAGCACTTCGGCTTCTTCGTAGCCCGGAAACGCGAGGTCGACGTTGCCATCGCCGTTGAAGTCTGTGCCCGTGATTGTATTGAACGCAAAGCCGAGCTGGTAGTATACGGGCACCTGAAACGTGCCGTCGCCGTTTCCGAACATCACGCCGAACTCATCCGACGGGTAATCGTAAAACGCGGCAAGATCGAGCTTGCCGTCGTGGTTGAAATCAGCTGTGACAAGATCGAATGCCGCGATGTCTGACAGCCTTATCGCAGGTTGGAAAGTGCCGTCCCCATTTCCGAGGAATATGTCCGTCGGCGCACCTTGCTGATCGGCGACCGCTAGGTCCAGATTGCCATCTCCGTTATAGTCCGCAGCGTTTACCCCGAAGGGCCCTTTGTCGGTAGCAAAACTTCCGAATGAAGTGAAGGTTCCATCGCCATTACCGAGAAAGATGGAAACTGTATTGCCGAGATAGTTAGTCATAGCCAGATCGAGCTGTCCATCGCGGTTAAAATCGCCGGCAACGATCCCGTATGGGTAACTGCCGGCTACATAGACCTTGGGGTGTTGAAAGGTTCCGTCGCCATTTCCCAGGTATACGAGCATTTCTCCGTTGGTCTGGGACTCGTTAACGGATGCTATGTCGAGCCTTCCATCGCCGTTGAAATCTTCTGTGACGAAGGTACCCGGCCCGCTAGAGTTAGGCGGAAGGGATGCAGCATAGATGAGGTCAACCGGAGAGATCACTTTCACAATCTCGAAGACAGCCACTTCGGAGGACCCTCCACCCGGAGGCGGATTGACTACTGACACCGTCGCTGTGCTGGGTGTCGCAAGGTTCCCGGCGGGGACAGCAGCTGTGAGCTGTGAACTGCTCACAAAAGACGTGCTCAATGCAGAGCCGTTCCAGTTCACGACCGCTCCGGACACGAATCCGGTCCCATTCACTGTAAGAACAAGACTCGGGCTGCCCGGCGGCGCACTCGCAGGAACGAGGGGACTGTTAATCAGCGGGATAGGGTTGCCCTGCGCCAGTGCCAGCGGCACGAAGGCCACCGCGAGAACAGCAGCTAGTACCGAAATGCCAGCCTTCCGCATAGACAGGGTCCAAAACGAACGGCGAGCATGTTAGCACAGAAGTGGCCATACGGCGGCTTGTAAAAGGGCGTAGTCCGGAACTTAATGTTGGGGTTGGCTGGCGTCGGGAGATTTATCCGATGGCCCTGGATCCGATGGCCCGGGCGAAGGCGGGACGGCCGATGGGGGCGTTGAAGATGGCGATGCTACGGCGGCCGGGGTAGAGGCAGAACTGGCCCGCGAGGCGGAGGGCTCTGATGTCATGGCACTCTCCGGATTGAGCAGATGGCCCTGGTCCGGGCCGAGGCCGAGCTTGATGAGCGCGCGCGCGTCGGGAGTATTTTTGTCCTGCCAGCCGTTGTCTGCCTGGAAGCGCTGCATGGCCTGCTGGGTTTTGTCGTCCCAGACCCCGGAGGGTTCTCCATTCATGTAGTGCGCACGAATGAGCGCGGTCTGGATTTGGGTGGCGCGGTCGTGGTCAATCTTCTGCTGCCCTCGACGGTAGCTGGCATTCCTGCGGGATTTCTTCCCCGACTTGTGAGCGGCGGCGGTATGAGATCTGGAGCTGGTTGGCCTATGCGACGTTGAGCTGTGGGACGCTGAACGATGGGGCGTTGAGTGATGGGACGTTGACGAATGAGAACTTGCGGCGTGAGCCGTTTTCCTGGGCGCAGGCTTTTTTGCAGTGGTCTCGGCGCTGGGCTGGGTGTTCTGGGCGCGGACGGTGAGAGCCGCGAAAACCAGAAAGAGAGAAGCAGCGGCCAGTCTTTTACCAGACAGGCAAGTATTAGACAGCCAAGTATTGGACAACCAAGTACGAGCCAACGAAGTGGTAAAGCTCAAGGATCCCCCGCCCAATCACCCGCCGCGGCAGAAAATAAACCCCAACTGCGGGATCTGGCGCTAGCCTAAGTCATTGTCCTTTAAACAGGCCAGCGCCGATGGCAAAACTGTATTGACGCGGTTACGGAAGTGTACCAGCCAGGAAGACAGTGCCGCCCTGACCGCCGGGTCCACGCTGGCGCACGAGGAACACGACGTCCTGGCCGCTTTTCAAGCTGGAGGCAACGTGGTTGAAGTCATCCTCGCTGTTCACCTGTTGCTTATTGATCTCGAGGATCACGTCTCCGCGAGAAAGGCCGGTATCGTCGGCGAAGGAACCGGGTTTGACGTCTTGCACGATCACGCCCTTGCCAACAGGAATTTCAAGCCGGTCGGCGATGTCCGGCGTAACCGGGCGCACCGCCAGCCCGAGCTTGCTGGCCTTAGGCGTTTCTTCTTCCTCGTTTTCTTCGTCCTCGCCGAGGCGGGCTGCGAACAGCTTGGCGCGGTCGGCGACGGTGACGCTAGTCTGCTCTTTTTTGCCGTTGCGGACAAAGCCGATTTCGACCTTGCTGCCGGGTTTGCGGCTGGCGATGTCGGCGACCAGTTCGTCGCCATTCTTTACCGCTCTGCTATCTACCGAGTCGATGGTGTCACCCACCTTGATTCCGGCTTTCTCAGCCGGGCTTCCGGCGGTGACATCAGAAACGGTCACGCCTGAGCCGTAAATCCGGGCGATAGCGGGATTCTCCTGCGCGGTGAAGACAATGCCGATAGAACCGCGCGCCACGCGGTGGTCCGGACCGATCAGCTGGTTGTATACGGTGACCACGGTGTTCGAAGGAAGAGTAAAACCGACACCGGCGTAAGCGTTGGTATCGGTGAGAATTGCGGTGTTGATACCAATGACTTCTCCGGACATATTGACGAGCGGTCCGCCCGAGTTGCCGGGATTGATCGCGGCATCCGTCTGAATGAAAGACTGGAACTGGCGGTTGGGGACGATGTTGCGGCCCTTTGCCGACACGATGCCGGCGGTCACCGTTCCTACCTGGCCGAAGGGACTGCCGATGGCAAGCACCCAGTCGCCCACCTGCATACTGTCGGAGTTCCCCATCTTGGCGGTCGGCAAGCCGTGATCTACGTCAATTTTGATGACCGCGAGGTCGGTCTCCTGGTCGGTTCCAATGACCTTCGCATCGTGCTGGACTCCGGGCGGATCATCCTGCAGGCGCACGCGGATGCGATCGGCTTTCTCGACCACGTGACGATTGGTGACGATGTAGCCCTTGGGGTCCACTACGACGCCCGAGCCGAGGGACCGCTCACGGATGGGTCCATTGCCCGGCTGGCCGCCGAAAAAGCGGTCGAAGAAATCGTCGAACGGGTTCTGATCGTCGCCGCCACCGCCGCCCTGATCTCCCCCACCGCGGCGGCGATGCGGATTCTTGATGGTGGATTCAGTGTTGATATTGACCACCGCCGGTTCCAACTGCTTCGCGATCTGCGAAAACTGATTGGAGAGCTGCTGCGGCGAGGGAATGGTCAGGGGCGTGGCATCGGAACTCTTCTTGGTCTCCTGACCTTTTACGTTCTTGGAAATGACGGTGCCAATCAGAATGCCGAGTGTCAACGTGGCCAGAATGGTAAGGGTGTAAGCCCAACGATGGGCCCGGAAACGCACCCACAGGCCGCCGGAACGGGGGTCCATAAACAAAAATCCTCCAATGATTTCAGCGCTTTAACATTATACCCTTTCGTCCGAACCGGGACGGAGCGAGCACGTACCGCTGCCACTTAGCCGCTGCTTAACAAGATTCCGTTTGAAGCTTGATTTGGTGGCGAATAGCTTTCCACTCGTAACTCTGACCAAGGCTTGCAAGGGCGAGTCGACTTCCGTGTTTTATCATGTTAGCGGAATCGAATCCCTTGGCAGGGAGCGCTATTCTTTCCATCCACATCTTCGAACCGTCCAATCATCGCCAAACGGGCTCTGCGTCGCAGCCAAGTCAGATCTTGTCCATTACTGTTTCGTTCGCTCTGACTGCCGGCCTGGTGGAAGGACCGGGACTGCTGCTGTTTCAGCGGCTCAACTGGCGAAGCTGGGGCTCGATGACCCACGTAGCCAAGCCGATTCTCTGGGTTTCTCCGTTGGTTGACCTTGTACTCTTCGGTTTTGTGGCTGTACTGATCAGTCTTGCGGCGCGAGTTGCGCGGTTCGATCTCGCGCGGGTACTTGCCGTTGCTCTCTCGTTTCTTGCGATTTACGACTGGCTCGCGGTAACTTCGTGGCTCGCGCCCTGGAGCAGCTTCTTTCTCGCGCTGGGAAGCACGGCGGTCTTAAGCCGCAAGTTCGGTCAGCGGGAAACGACGATTCCGGGGTGCTGCAGGCGGGCAATGCCCTGGCTTCTGGCCGGATGGGCGCTGGCTTTCATTACGGTTGAAGGCGGGGCATGGATCTCGGAACGAAACGCCGTTGCCGGGCTTCCGCATGCGGCTGAAAAAGCGCCCAACGTAATCGTCATCGTTGTGGACACGCTGCGGGCGGACCACGTTTCTTCTCATGGCTACGCACGGCGAACCAGCCCTGAAATTGATCGCATCGCCCAACAGGGAGTTCTGTTCGAAAATGCGATTGCTGCGACTTCGTGGAGCTTACCTTCGCACGCATCTCTATTAACCGGCCGCTACCCCTTCGAGCACGGCATGCAGAACGTGGAACCCATGCCCTGGCGGGGTTGGGGTAGAAGCAGTTTGCGGGGTTATCCAACCCTGGGGGAAGTCCTCGAGCAGCATGGTTACAGGACCGGGGCATTTTCCGCCAATCGAGTCTATTTCACCCGCAATGTAGGACTAGGCCGGGGATTTATCCGCTTCGAAGACTATTTCCATTCCCCGGCGGATGCCTTCGTGCGCACGTTATTTGGCCGTGAATTTGCCCGGATTTATCTTTCGCGCAGCGATAAAAGCCTGGTGCGCCGCCTCCTTCGCCGCGCAGGATTTAGTTCGCTTCTCGATCGCGACACGGAAGGCTGGCAGAACAATGGCGGGGCCCGCGGTGTGCGCAAGCGTGCCAGCGTTGTGAACGACGAGCTCTTGCGCTGGATTGACTCGGGCCCGGGCCGTGACCGTCCCTTCCTGGCCTTTCTCAACTACATGGACGCGCACGATCCTTACGGAATTCCGGCAGATTATCCGAAGCCATCGTGGGACCACCGAAGCGATACGGACAACTACGATGCCGGCATCAGTTACGCCGATCATTACATCGGGCTGTTGATGGAAAGCCTTCGGCAACGCGGCTTGTCGGGCAACACTCTCGTGGTCATCACTTCTGATCACGGCGAATCGCTGGGCGAGCATGGCCTGCATTACCATGCTTCCGCGCTTTACTGGGAGCTGATCCACGTTCCCCTGGTGATCTGGTTTCCGGGCCACGTCCCGGCGGGAATGCGCATCGCTACTCCGGTCACGAATGCAGCGATTCCGTCAACAATCACGGATTTGCTTGCGATGGAACGGTTTTTTCCCGGGCCGACGCTGACCGGACTGTGGAAGCAACCCGAATCGGCATCTCGCTGTCCCCATCCGCTTGCCGAGCTGGTCGAGAACAATATCAATCCTCAGAAAGCGACCGTACCGGTTGCAGCCGATGGCCCGATGCAATCGCTAGTCACGGCCGACTGGCAGCTTATTGTGCAGCAGAGGTTCGGCGAGCAGCTCTACGATTGGAAGACGGACCCGGGCGAAACGAACAACCTAGTGGCCACACCTGAAGGAAGAGCAGAAGCTGACAAACTCCGGTTGGAGCTAAAAGCTCGAACCCGAGGTTCCATGCCATGAGATGAGGCTGTAGAATTCTGGTCGGTAGCGCCATGCCCAACCTGTCTTCGTTCTATCGCGGAAAGCGAGTACTGGTGACTGGCCATACCAGTTTCTTTGGGGGATGGCTGACGGCTTGGCTCAAGCTGATGGGCGGCAACGTGATCGGCTTTGCCTTGCCGCCCCGCTCGCGCCCAAATCTGTTCGACGTTACCATCCTCGACCGGAACATCATTTCCATTTTTGGGGATGTGCGGGACCGTGACGCATTGACGGCGGCTTTTGTTCACCAACAACCCGAGATCGTGATTCACCTGGCCGGACAGGCTGCTGCGAAGTATGCTCAAACCGCACCGGTTGAGACCTGTTCCACCAATGTGATGGGGACGGTCCACGTTCTGGAAGAGGCACGCTATGCCCGCTCACTCAGGGCGGTGCTGGTAGTGACAATTGAAGAGCGGGCGGAAAAAGATCCGAGTGAAGATGATTTGTATGCCTCAACCATGGCTTGCGCCCGGACGGTCACCGCGGCATACCGGGAAAAGTTCTTCCATCAACCCGGCAGTGCAGCCATCGGTTGCGCGCAGGTGGTAAGTGCGATCGGCGGTGGTGACTGGGAAGAGGGCGGGGTGGTACCGGCGGTCGCGCATGCAATTTCTGCCGGCGAAACGGTTTCGATCAACAATGCCGACTGTCTCCACACGTGGCAGCATGTTCTGGATCCGATTCGCGGATGCCTGCTGGCCGCACAACTTCTTTATGAGCGTGGAACTGGCAACGAAAGCTCCTGGAGGTTCGCTGCCACGGGAGTTCCGGTTTCAGTGCAGGAGATCGCGACGCGCATGGTTTCGCTCTGGCACGAGGATGTGCTTGTGACGCCCGAGTCTTCATGGGGACCTCCGACACGAAGCCAGTCTGGCAGCCGCCACACGGAAGATCCAGCGGAGTTCGCTTGGCATGCCGCGCTGGACCTGGATCAAACGTTGGCGTGGACGGTGGAGTGGTACCGGTCTTTCTATCAGAATGCCGCTTTGGCCTGGCCGATTACAGAAGCACAGATTCGCCGCTTTGCCCAATTAGCTGAGGAATGAGTTTTGTGTTGGGTGCAGAGTCGGACGGGAGCTTAGTTGTTCTTCGCTGGAGAGTCCAGGTCCTGCGGGAATGATCTGAACACTACTTCCCGCGATTTCGTAGCCGTTTTCTTGCCGGCTGCGGTATGGCTCTCGGTGAGGGTTCCCTTGACAATGTAATAGGATTCATCTCCTGGATTTTTCCCTTCGCCACGCTCGACCGTCCCCTTAAAGCCGTATGAAACTCCCTCCACAGTTTGCGTGCTGAAACTCAGGTTCCTGCCATCCAGTTTGCCCTCTTTGAAGAGCTGGTCCACGAACGCGGAGTGGTCCTTCCCGGCCTGGCTGAAACGCGAGATATATCCGGTCACGCGACCGCCGTCCTCGACCGCGATCTGAACAAATTCTCCTTCCTGCAGGAATGTGTACATTCCGGAACAGTCGAATCTCGAAGCCGCCGGACCAGGATAACCCTGCTGCGCGCACAGCTCACGTGTAGTTGACAAGACGAGCAGCAGGGTAAGAGTGCAGGTTACAAGCGGCCTCATAGGAGTTCCGAAAAGGTATTACATCACGAAAATTTGCGCGGCGTGAGCCGGAGAGCGCTCAGCGGGCGTTCAACCACAGTTATAATAAACAATCTGCATTGGGGTAGCGTTTGGCATGAAACAGCAGTCGCGGCTGCTGAAACTCGCGCTGGAACGGCAGGCGGCCACAGTTGCTGCACCAACCTTTCAGGTCAAGCTGGAGGCGAGGCACAAGGCTTTTTCTAGCAATATGTTCTACCTCTTCCGGCGCAAGCCCCAGGCCTCGCTGCGGCTGGTCTCGCCGAACGCGGTTTTCTGGCCTGACGTGTTTGTCGCTGGCCGACTTCCCTGGAGGCACTTCGCGGAATCGCTGATTTATCATGGCCTGGCTATCACGCTTTTGTGGGGCGTTGCCCAAATTCCGCCGCGCCGCGTGCATACCGTGGTTCCGCCTTTGCCCTGCAAACCGGAGGTCATTTACTACGAAGCGTCGGATTACCTGCCGCCGCTGAACACGGGTGGAAGCGATTTCCAGCGTCAGCAGAAAGGCGATCCGGGATGGGCGCCGCAGACGATCATTTCTGTACCGCCCAAGGCAGACAACCGCACCCAGACGGTGGTAGTACCTCCCCAGCTAAAGCTGGCTCAGGATTTGCCGCTGCCAAACATCGTGGCCTGGTCTCAACCTGCTCCCACGGTGCCACTGGCGGCGACGGCAAGCAGCCGGAGGGATCTGGAGATGCCGATGGTTGCGGCTGTGCCCATCGCCCCGCCTCCGGCCCTCGACTCCGCGCTGTCAAGGCAGAATATCTCCCCGGCGCAGGCCTCCGTGGTCGAACCACCCCAGCAAGTAGAGGCCGCGGCGATGCGCAGGATCGGCGAAGTTGATATCGCTCACTCTGACGTCGTGGCGCCTGCGCCGCAACTGCCGGTGTCAGAAGAGCGTACAGTTCGACGGGCGGCGAGCCTGGAAGAGACGGGAGCAGGGGTTATACCACCGCCTCCCTCACTGCAAGACGCTGGAGAAAGATCCGGCGGCAGGCTCATCGCTCTGAACCTTCACCCCGCTGCATCCACACTCGTGGAAGCGCCCGCCAGGAATCGCCACGGCAGCTTTGCAGCAGCCCCAGATGGAGCCCCTGGAGCAAGCGGAACCCCGGAAACTGCCGGCACGAAGGCTTCTAACGCCGCGGGGGTCGCTGGTCCCGATCCAGGCCTCCCCAAGGGCATTCCTCCTGGAATTCTTGTCTATACCGGCCATCGCGATTTAGCCAACGCAGGCAATCAGGGCGATGGATCCTCATCCGGCCGCCGTCTCCTCGCTGATGCGACGCCGCCACGTGTTTCTACGAAACCCAGCAGTTCTGCGATACCGCCCGCCGAGAACAAAGCAACCGAACTCGAGCGTAGAGTGTTTGGAGCGCGCAAATCGTATTCGATGACGTTGAATGTACCCAATCTGAACTCAGGAAGCGGCAGCTGGGTGATGCACTTTGCGGAAATGGAAGGCGCAGACGCCAACGGACAATTGATTGCGCCGCAAGCTATGGAGGAAGTGGATCCGGGCTACCCGCTGGAGTTGATGCGTCACAATGTGCAGGGCACAGTAACGCTCTATGCGGTGATTCGCAGCGACGGCTCTGTCGGCCAGGTGCGAGTGCTCAACAGCGTAGATGAACGCCTTGACAACTATGCCTGCGCTGCACTGTTGCGATGGAAATTCCAGCCTGCGACCAAGAATGGAAATCCTGTAGCACTCGAAGCGGTGGTGATGATTCCGTTCAAGCCGTTACGAGGAACGCGCAGCTTTTAGGAAGTTACGCCCGCCAGAGCCAGCACGGTCAGCAGAATGCGTTTGAGGCCCAACTCCCGCCCGTTGCAATCGAACCATTCCTGCAGGGTGTGAGCGCCACCCCCGGCGCCGCCACCGCCGATGGCAATGGCCTCGCGGCCAAGCGACAGGGGGACATTCGCGTCAGTAGAGGCGCGCTGAATCTGCGCCACATTTCCAATGTAAGCGTCCACCGCGCGAATTATTTTGAGGATGCGGGCATTGGGATCAAGTTCGCCAGCCGGACGATTGCCGATCTCCACAACTTCACAGCTCAGCCCGGCCGTCCGCCTTCCAGCCTGGACGCGGGAGTCATGGGCACGCGATTCGGCCTCGACGGCTTTTCCAAGTTCATGGCGCAGTGAAGTCTCCAGGCGCTCGATCTCCCTCATGGAGGTGGAACGAATGTCCACCCGCATGCTGGCCGATTCCGGAATGGAGTTTACCGAGGTTCCACCGCGAATGATGCCGACATTAAACGTAGTTTTTGGCGACGAAGGAACCGGGGTCTGCGAAAAAGCATGAATTGCCCGCGCCAGGACGAGAATCGGGTTGGCGGTGCCGAAGTCGCTCCAGGAATGTCCGCCCGGGCCACGCACGATCACTTCAAAGCGCCGGCTGCCGAGGGCTTCGGCGACGATGGTGTCCGAGCCTGCGCCGTCAAGGACGAGGCTGCACCGAATGGCGTCCTTCCATGGAGAATGGGAAAAAATGTGGCGCATGCCGCGAAGATTGCCTTCCCCCTCTTCCCCCACGTTCCCGATGAAAACGATGGGCAGGGAAAGCCGGATGCCGCTTCCGGCCAATGCCGAGGCCACGGAAAGCAGCGCCGTTACTCCTGCGCCGTTGTCGGCGATGCCCGGGCCGTAGAGCCGACTGCCGTTCTGACGAATGTTTAACGGAGTTCCCGCCGGAAAGACGGTATCTATGTGCGCGCTCACGGAAATGTATTGCTTGCCCGCGCCTCGATGGACCCCCAGGACATTGCCGGCATCATCAATATGGATATCGGTGAGGCCAAGCTGGCGGAAGCGTTCGGCAAGCCAATGCGCCCGTTCCGTTTCGCCGAACGGGGGAGCGGGAATGCGGGCGATTTCGAGTTGCCAGGCAGCAAGCTGGGCTTCCTGGGCGCGAAGGCCGGCAAGGAGCGAGCGTATTTCGGCCAGGGACGCGAGCCAGGGGATCTCAGGCGCGGCTGGTAGAGCTTCCGGCGCTTGTGATTGGGCCGGCATAAGGACTAGTTCTGCCATCTTACAGCGTTTGCCCCCGGCCGCGGCATTCAACCGTTCCCTATCCCGATCTGACCCCATGATCTGGCCTTGCGAATCCACACGCTTCGCTTCGGAGAGCCTGGCGTTTTCCGCTAAACTATGTGTATGAGTTCTATTGAGAAGTTGGCCTTCGGGGCGGCGCTTGCCCTGGCCATGATCATCCCGCCATTCGGAGCAGCGGATGAAGGGCCGCTTGATCCCGCCCAGCCCAAGGGCATTACTCCCGAAGAAATCACTCAACGGTTCGCCGCGAAGGAAAAAGACTTCAAGGAAGCGCTTGATCAATATGGGTACCGGCAAAGCGTGAAAGTGCAGACCTTGGAGGGGAATACTCCAGACGGCGAGTACCAGCAGGTGTTCGATGTGAGCTTCGACGACGCTGGTCACAGGGTCAAGAATGTAGTCTTTGCCCCACAGTCTACGCTGGAACGGATCATGATGACGCAGGAGGACCTCGACGACATTGAAAACCGGCTGCCGTTCGTGCTGACCAGTGATGAGATCAACGAATACAGCATTCTTTACAAGGGCCAGCAGCAGGAAGATGAGCTGCATTGCTACGTCTTTGACGTTGCGCCCAAAGAGATTGCCGGCAAAAAGAGATATTTTCAGGGACGCATCTGGGTAGACGATCACGACTTCCAGATCGTAAAGACCTATGGAAAGACGGTGCCGGACATCCGAAAAAAGAAGGGCAACGAGAACCTGTTTCCCTCATTTACGACGTACCGGGAGCAGATTGACGGGGCGTATTGGTTCCCGACTTACACCCGAGCGGATGACGACCTTCACTTCTCGGGCGGCGACGTGCATATACGAGAAATCGTGAAGTATGAGAATTACCGTAAATTCGGCTCCAAGGTGAAGATCACGTACGACGGCAAAGAAGTGCCGAAGGCAGATCAGGGGAAAGACCAGAAGACCCAGGCCCCGCCGAACTAGCTTTGAGTAGCCTGGCAGTTGCTTGACAGCGCGTCATCACGCGTAGTCGCGTCGACCGCACGACTAAAGCCGTGCCCTTTCCCTACGGCATGCCCGTTCGGCGACGCCTTTCTTAGTAGAATAGATACTTCCGCCACTTGTCGTCAGAGCGGCCCATGAGCCGCATGATGTGGCGGCTGGTGTGGAGGTTGAACGCCCGCGGCTCACGCATGAGCTTCATTCCGGCCTCGATAGGGAATTGATTGCCCTTGCGGCGATTGCAGGGATGGCAACACGCCACCAGATTTTCCCAGGTGGAAGCGCCGCCGCGAGAGCGCGGCACGACGTGGTCGAGCGTCAATTCGCCGGAGGGCAATAGCTCGCCACAATACTGGCAGGTGTTGCGGTCGCGCAGCAGAATGTTCTTGCGGGAAAGAGCGCGGGTCTGGTGCGGGATGCGGCGGTATTCGAGCAGGCGGATCACGGAAGGCAGGCGCATGGCCAAGCGGGCAGCATGAAGAAAATGACCGTTTTCTTCTTCCGTCATGGCGATGCCCTTGAGCACCAGCACGATCGCGCGGCGGGCGGCGCATACATTAATCGGCTCGTAGGAGGCGTTCAAAACCAGAACCGGGGCGTGGAGAGCGTGACCATCCCCGTCCTGATGCATGCCGGCCGGGGAGGCAAACAGCAGCCTCGAACTGTTCGCCGAATTGTTCCACTTCCCTGACATTTATTGTGCGTCTAACCTGCGGCGGCCATGGTGAACGCCGCCGGCTCTGTTTTCTCAAACTCCACACCCTGGATTTCGAACTTCAGCGTGCGCGCCACAGTTGCAACGTATACCCGCGACGCTCCCGCCCGCCGCAAAATCCGGGCACATTCGGAAACTGTGGTCCCTGTGGTGAACACATCGTCCACGAGCAGAATTTCCCGATCCGCCAGGGCTTCCGGTTGAACCACGGCAAAAGCGCCACGAATATTCTCCCGCCGTTGATGGCTGGAGAGTCCGATCTGGGATTTGGTTTCGCGACGGCGCTCCAGAATGCAGCTTTTCAGCTCAAAATGGCGGTTCGGCATCAGCTTGAGCGCGGCGCGGGCGATCAACTCCGACTGGTTATAGCCGCGCTGGCGCTGCTTCCTGGAATGCAGGGGCACGGGTATCACCAGAATTCGCCCATCCCGAAAATGTCCGCGCAGATCTTCGATGGCATCGGCGAGCATTCTCCCTAACACGTTGGCAGCAGGCCGGACCCGTTCATATTTCAGAAGGTGGATCAACTCCCTCAGCCCGCTCTCATAACTTCCATAGGCTGTAGCCTTGACGTAGGGGAGCTGCGCGCGGCGGCAAAGCCCGCAACAGGCTGCGGCTCCGTCAACCGGCTCAAGCGGGGTTAGCATCCGCTCCCCACAAATTGAACACAACACGCCGCTGATGGGCCGCATCCTCGCAAGGCACTTTTCGCAAACCGGCAGGCGGGAAATATTTGTCAGCGGTTCCGCGCAAACGTGGCAGTTGGAAGGGAATAAAGTGGCAAAAACGCCGGCGGCGATACCCTTGCCCAGTGAAACCAGCCAGTTTCGATGGTCCGCTGAACCGGTTTCTGCTGGATTACCTTCGGTAATCCGGTTTGTGTCCTCGCTACTGCTGAAGACTGTCCTCCCCCATCCCGGGCATTGCTGCAGGGGCTCCGGCGGGATGAATCTGTTCCAGTATAAAGGCGGCAACAGCCGCAGCGCAACGAACCAGAGGTGCCGGTAGTGGGTCAGTTTGAAACTGAAAGAGGAAGCGAGCCAGACGCGCGACAGGACGCCGCAGAGCGCGCGGCGTTTGGCGCAGCTCGCCCAGATCCTTCGCTGCGCAAAAGAGGCTTCAGGATGACCAGTTCAAACTGACCACTACCCATGCGACCCAACGCTTGTAAAACATGTTGCAATCGTGTTAACTTGCGCCGTCTCACTAATTTAAGGCAATTCCGCGATCAGCGATTTAGCAGAGGCCCAAAATATGAGCACTCAAACCTCATTAAACGCGAAGGAAGCACCGAGAACGTTTAAGCCCTACGTTCCCGAAAATATGCAGATGCGGGAGTTCACTTTCCGGGCGGTTTTTCTCGGCATCATCATGACCGCCATATTGGGCGCCGCCAATGCGTATCTCGGGTTGAAAGCGGGGATGACGATTGCGGCCACGTACCCGGCGGCGGTGATCGGCATGTCGCTGCTGCGGCTGATGAAGGGATCGCTGCTCGAGGAAAACATCGCCCGTACCGTCGGCGCGATTGGAGAATCGGTGGCGGCAGGCGCGGTGTTTACGATCCCGGCGTTCGTGCTGGCGGGACTTTGGCCGAGCCTGAGCATGGAGCGCTACTGGCAGTCGGTTGCGCTGATGGTGATCGGGGGACTGCTGGGCATTCTGTTTGTCACGCTTCTGCGTCGCGTGATGGTGGAAGACCCTGAGCTGCCGTTTCCGGAATCGGTGGCGGCCTCGGAAATTCATAAGGCCGGGCAGCAGGGATCGAAAGCGGCGAAGATTCTTTTCGCCAACATGGGCTTCGGCGGGCTTTGGTACTTTTTGTCGCAAATCAATCTGTTCTGGTACACGCGGAATGTTCTGGTCAATATCCCGAGGATGGCGACGGGATTGCGTTTGGGCCGCAGCACGACCGCTCCCATGCTAGCAACCGGCGGTATGACGCAGTTCACCTCTCCGGCGGTCAGTCCGGCGTATCTGGGCGTGGGCTACATCATTGGGCCGCGGCTGGCTTCATTGAACTTTGCCGGAGGCGTGGTGGCGTGGGGATTGTTGGTCCCGCTCCTTATTTATTTTCTGGGGCCGACGTTGCCTCCGATGGCGGCAGGAGCGAACCCGGCGGTGTATTGGGGAGGCATCGCCTTCAGCGTGTGGTACTCGATTGTGCGGCCGATCGCGGTGGGCGGCATGCTGGTGGGAGCAGGTTTCACGCTGTTCCGCATGCGCAAACAGTTGCTGGCCGGAATCAAGCGCGCGGTTTCTGATTTGAAAAAGTCGGCTGAAGCACATCAGGCCACCAGCCGCATCGACCGCGACTTGAATGCAAAGGTGGTTTTTCTGGGAGTTGGATTGGTGTTCCTGGCGATGATCGCGCTGTATTACTACTTCATCGCGGGGGCAAATAATCTTACGCAAAACAAGGTCATCGCCGGCGCAGTGGTGGCAGCCGCGGTGATGATCGTGCTGGGATTCTTCTTTGCCGCAGTCTCCGGCAACCTGGTGGGAATGATCGGTTCGTCGAACAATCCGGTTTCCGGATTGACCTTGTGCACGCTGGTGGTCGCGGCGTTGTTGATGGTCGCGCTCGGAGTTTCCGGCATCGGCGGCGTGGCGGCGGTGCTGGGAGTGGCAGCGGTCGTTTGCGTTTCGTCGGCGGTCGCGGGAGAAATGCTGCAGGATTTGAAAGCTGGACACATTTTGGGGGGCACGCCCGCCAAAATGCAGACGGGCGACATTCTGGGCAGTATCGCGGCTGCTCTGGTTTTATTCTTCCCGCTGATGATTCTTGACAAGGCCTACCACTTTGGCAGCGCGGCTTTACCCGCGCCCCAAGCGGGACTGATGGCAATGCTGGCGCAAGGCATTGTCGGCGGAAACATGGCGTGGCCGCTGGTGGTCGTCGGCATATTGATGGGGTTCGCGATGATTCTGGTTGAAGTCAAGAGCCCCATGCTGTTTTCGGTCGGTATGTATTTGCCGCTGGAGACGACGTCGGCAATTTTTGTGGGCGGCATTGTGCGCTGGTTCACAGACAAAATGCGCGACCGCCGCGGCTACAACGACGCGCAGAAAGCGCGGGTAGATAATGCCGGGGTGTTGACAGCTTCGGGATTGATTGCCGGCGAAGCGCTGTGCGGATTGGTGATTGCCGGGGTGGTGGGCAGCAATCATCAGTTATGGCACATTGACGTTGGCGATGTTGCGGTCTCGGGATTGATTGGCATGGCGATCCTGATCTTTGTCATGATGAAGGTCCCGCTGTCGAATGCCGGTAGCCCGGATGAACCAGCGCCGCCAACGGCGATTATGTGATCGCGCCTGGCTGGGGGCGAAAGCCCGGCCACGATCATCCCGAATGAAGTGAGGGACCTCCAAGTTCCAGCGATTCCCCAGTGTGCTCGGCGCTGCCTGTGGTTAAATCTTTTTGAGTGTCGATCGCGGAAAACATCGCCATGGTTCAGCAGCAGATAGAATCTGCAGCGCACCGCGCCGGACGCGATCCCGGGGACATTTTGCTCATGGCGGTGAGCAAAACGCAGTCTCCCGAGCGCATTCGCGAAGCTTACGCAGCAGGATTGCGGCTGTTCGGAGAGAATCGGGTGCAGGAATTTACCGAGAAAGTGGATGCCTTGCGGGAGTTGTCCGATGCTGGGTTTCACATGATCGGCCATCTGCAAACCAACAAGGCTGCGAAAGCGGCCGAGTTGTTCTGCGCGGTGGATGCAGTGGATTCGCAACGGCTGGCAGAAAAGGTCAATGCTTCGGCGCGAGCGCTGGGCAAGAAATTGCCTGTTCTGATCGAAATCAACGTTGGCGGTGAAGCCGCAAAGAGCGGTGTGGCAGCAGAATCTGAACAACTGGAGAACATTCTGCGGGCAGCGCCGAAGCTCGACTCTTTGGAATTTCGCGGCCTGATGACGGTGCCTCCTTTTACCGAAAATCCGGAAGATGCGCGGCCCTATTTCCGCAGGCTGCGGAGGTTACGCGATCAGCTTGCTGCAAGAAAGCCGCCCGCCATCCGCATGGACGTTCTTTCCATGGGCATGTCGCATGATTTCGAAGTAGCGATTGAAGAGGGGTCAACTTGCGTGCGCATTGGCACGGCAATTTTTGGAGAAAGAAAGCCGGCTTAGCTGCGGAGCAGAGGGTGCAAAGGATTTTCACGCCCCTTTTCTTTGCCTTCTATATCCGTACGAAATTTTCTTCATGATTAAAATTGTTGAGTCTGGTGGGGGCGTCAGCTTCGCGGTGAAGGTTCATCCGCGGGCCAAAAAGGATGCGATCACCGGCGAACTGGATGGCGCGCTGAAGGTTTCCACGACTGCTCCCCCGGCCGAGGGAAAGGCCAACGCAGCCTGCATTGATTTCCTGGCAGGGCTTTTGAAGGTTCGGCGCTCTTCCGTTACCATAGCATCCGGCCAAACCAGCCGCAGAAAAGTGATCCGGATATCGGGAATCACAGAAGCTGAACTCAGGGCGCGGCTAAAGGCCTGAGCTGGCCAGCGCTTTTCCGCGTTACGTACTGTTGCCGCGGCTATGCGGTGCTGGGTGAACGAACAATGGGGACCCACTTTTGACCTTTTCCCAACGACTGCACGAAATCCGGACCGGGTTTGAGCGGCCCTTCTGGGTCGCCAACATCAGCGAGATTTTTGAGCGTCTTTCTTATTACGGCGCGTTTGCCTCACTTGCCCTCTATTTGCAGGAGAAGCTGAATTTCTCGACCGAGCAGACGGGAACATTGACCGGAATATTCGGGGGAATGGTGTGGTTTCTGGCGATGTTCGGCGGGGCCGCGGCGGACCGACTGGGCTTCCGCCGGGCGCTCTCGACGGCGTACCTGATCCTGGCGGCAGCATATTTTCTGATTGGCTCAATTGCCGCGCCGTGGCTCGCTCCGGTACGCAATGCCGTTCCCCTCAGCTTGTTCGTGGGCTGCATTCTGGTGCTTCCTGCGCTGGGAATTTCGCTGGTGAAGCCATGCGTTGTGGGAACGACGGCGCGGGCGTCGAAAGAAAACGTCCGCTCCATCGGCTATTCGATTTATTACACGATGGTGAACATCGGCGGCGCGGCGGGACCGTATTTTGCTTCCTGGGCGCACCGGAATCTCGGCGTCGAGAATGTGTACCGCGTGGCGGCTCTTAGCGTCTTCGCGATGTTCTTCGTCGTGCTGCTGTTCTTTCGCGAGCCGCGCAAAGCGGGGGATGCGCCTCCGCCTTCGATGGCGACGGTGGCGCGGAATTTCTGCATTGTGCTGGGAAACTATCGTCTGGTGCTGCCGGTTTTGGCCGTGGCGCTTCTGCTGCGTATTTATTTATTGTTCAACTCCGCCGTCAGTGTTCCGTGGTGGATTTGGGCCGGCCTGCTCGCGATTGTGCTCGCAGGCATCAGCCGCTTCATGTGGTTTCTGGTGCTCTTCACTGGCTACTGGGTGGTGTTCTGGCAGCAATACATCAGCCTGCCTGGATATATACACGGATATATCAGCCTGAAAGCAGACGTTGAGATGATTCTCGTCACCGACGGGCTTACCGTCATCTCCCTGACGCTGGCAGTCAACTTCCTGACGCGGCGAATTCCAGCGTTTCAAGCGGTGATTCTGGGCACGGTTGTCACTTCGGCCTCATGGCTGATGCTGGCCTTTTGGCCGACGGTTCCGGGCGCGGTAGTTTCATTGTTCGTGCTGGCGCTGGGCGAGATCATTCAATCGCCGCGCTACTACGAATATATTTCGCGGCTCGCACCGCCGGGGCAGCAGGGCACGTACATGGGCTTTGCATTTATGCCGATCGGCATTGGCTCGCTCATCGGCGGCTGGTTCGGAGGCACGCTGGCGCATCATTACGGTGAGGTGACGCATCGTCCGGAACAAATGTGGTGGGTGGTGACGGCGGTAGGGTTGCTGACGGCAGCGCTGTTGTGGGTTTATGACAAGATGGTGCGCGGGAAGACTGCGGATGGCAAGGGGTGAGTAGCCGCGGAACCAGGCCAGCAAAGGTTGCGGGCGAACTGCGGCGGTTATTGAAAGACGGCGGCTCGGCCGAACATGCGGCGGGCGTGCAGTGGTTTTTCAAAGAAGAAGTCAAATCGCATGGATGGTACACGGCCGCCCTGCGCAAAGCCGCGCGGCAGGCCCGCAAAGAAATTCAGAAAGAATATGGCTTCGATTTTCTGGTGCAGGTCGCAGATAAGTTGTTTTCCGGAATGATTCTTGAAGAAAAAGTGTTTGCGGTATTTTTGCTGGAAAACCTGACTGAGAAATGCGGCGATGCCGAGTTTCGATTGTTTCAGCGTTGGCTGGACAGAATCAGCAGCTGGGCCGACCATGACGGCCTTGTGCATTACCTGATCGGGCCGATGGTTGCGAGGAAGCCCGCCCGGGCCGCCAGAGTATTTCGCTGGGCAAAGTCGCGCGACCGCTGGCACCGGCGCGCGGCCTGCGTGGCGTTGATTCAAGGAACGCGACAGAAAATGTTTTTCGCAGCGATTGGGCGACTGGCTGACCTGCTTTTGGAAGATGAAGATGACATGGTGCAAAAGGGGCTGGGATGGCTGCTGCGCGAGACAGCAAAGTACGATAAAAAGCGAACGATTCCGTATTTGTTGAAGATTCGCGCACGCGCGCCGCGGCTGGTGTTGAGAACGGCGTGCGAGACATTGCCGGAGTCAACGCGTAAGAAAATTCTCGCCAGAGCCTGAGCCCCGGATTCGCCCAAACCCTGACTCTTGTTTAGAATAGAAACTTGCCCATGGACCTTCCCGCCATTCAGTCTGCACTGCGCGAGCGCAATATGGACGCGTGGCTTTTCTACGATCATCATCATCGCGATCCCATCGCCTACAGGGTTTTGGGCCTTCCCGAGAATTTGATGGTCACGCGGCGATGGTTTTACCTCATTCCGGCACAGGGAGAACCGGTAAAGCTGGTGCACAAGATCGAGGCCGGACATCTTGACTCACTTCCCGGCCGCAAGCTGCAATACGCGGGATGGCAGGAACTGTTTGACCAGGTCAAGGCGTTGCTTGCCGGCTATCGCGATATCGCGATGCAATACTCGCCGAACAATCTGGTGTTTTACGTCTCCCTGGTGGATGGCGGCACACTGGAACTGGTGCGCGGCCTGGGCAAGAACGTGGTGAGCTCCGGCGACCTGATTGCGCGCTTTGAAGCGACGTGGACGGAAGAGCAAATCAACACACACTTCGCGGCACGGGACGCGATTGATGCCATTACGGCAGCGGCGTTTCAGGAAATCGGACGCCGCGCGCGCAACGGCGGCACCAGTGAACATGCAATACAGCAATGGTTCATGGAGGCCTTCCGACGCGAGAGTCTGGTGACCGATGACCCGCCGATCGTGGCGGTCAATGCCAACAGCGGCAATCCGCATTACGAACCCCATGCCGAGGGATCTGCCCCGATTCGCGAAGGCGATTTTGTCTTGCTCGACGTCTGGGCGAAGAAAAATACTCCTGGCGCGGTTTATTACGACATTACGTGGACCGGCTTCGTGGGCAAGGCGCCGTCTGACCGGATGCGCTCCGTGTTTGAAGTCGTACGGGGCGCGCGTGACGCTGGAGTAAAAGCCGTGAGCGACGGAATTGCAGCTGGCCGCACCATGGCGGGATGGCAAGTGGACCGGGCGACGCGAGATCACATTAAGAGCGCCGGGTTCGGGGATTATTTCATTCACCGCACCGGGCACTCGATCGGCACTGAAGTCCATGCCAATGGGGCCAACATGGACGACCTGGAGATCCACGATGAGCGCCAGATTCTGCCCAATTCGTGCTTCTCGATCGAGCCGGGTATTTATTTGCCCGAGTTCGGCGTACGCAGCGAAGTCGATGTATTGGTGCGCGCCAAATCGGCAGAAGTAACAGGTAAAATTCAAAGAGAGCTCGTACTCATCTGAATGGCAAATCCCTCAACCGATAAAAAGACCTTACCCGCCGCTGCCGGGCAGCCAGCAAACAGCACCATGGCGGTCGTTGCACCGGCCATCGGCTGGCTGGTCCCCGGGGCCGGACACCTTATCCAGAAGCGCTGGATCCGCGGGTTGTTGCTGTTGGCCTCCATCGTCGCGATGTTCGCGATCGGGCTGGCGATCAATGGTCATATATATCGCCCCAATGGCGGGGACATTCTGGATATTCTGGGATTCGTCGGCGATATCGGCGCAGGCGGTTTGTACATTTTCAGCCAGGCGATGGGATACGGCCAGAGCCCCGTTTCGCACGCCGTTGCCGACTATGGCACGAAGTTCATGATTGTGGCCGGGCTGCTGAACTTTATCAGCGTGGCGGATGCGTACCACATTGCGATGGGGAAAAAGCCATGAATCAATCGCTTGCCCTTTCTCACTTCACGGCTGCCCTGTTGTTCGCGCTGTTCGCCTCGGTGGTATTCGGAATCACGCAGCGCAACACCCCCCGCGACATGTTTCGCTATGGGTTGTACTGCTTCGCAATGTTCGTGGGTGGGGTTTTCGCGGCCGGGTGGCTGATGTGGCTGCTGCGAAGATAGGGTGAGAGCCGGCCCAGGCTTTGGGCTTTGGGAAAGTCATTCCTCCCACACAAACGCATCAAACACACGTTTTTTGTCAAATCCCAGGCGAACATAGAGCTCAACTGCCCGGGCGTTTGCCTCGGTCACGGTGAGCGAAAGCATGGAGAATTTCCGCTGGCGCAGGTTCGCAACCGAAGCAGCGATCAGCGATTCACCGATGCCGTGCGAACGGTATTCGGGCAGCACACAGACCTGAGTGACATGGCCAACATCGTTGCGCACTCGCGAGCATAGAATCAGGCCAATCAGGATTCGAGTCCGTTTCTGGATCGCGACAAACGAGGAATCGGGATCGAAGGTTCCGCATCCCGGAAATCGGACAATATTATTAAGAAACCGGAGGGAACCGCTGAGCGTGCGGTATTGATCGTTGATCTCGGCATCCACGTGCCCGCGGTATGCGGTGGTGATAATGGCCGCCGCACTCTGGTAGTCCTGCTCCGACCAGCGGCGGATCTCGATGTCGGCGTACTCGGACGATGTCACCTTGACCGCGCTTTCCATGGGCAACACCATAAACAGCCGGGCATAGCGGTGAAAACCCTGCTCCGCGAAGGGTTGCGCAACCGTCCCGGCGTCATGGGCCAGCAGTTGGGCTTCAATGCGGTGAATTCCGGGAGACTGCTGAAGGGTCTCGATGACATGTCTTAACAGGCCCAACTCGATTTCGTGGGGATTGGGCAAACGGCCGCCGTTGGCGACAAACAGGTCTCCGATCACACCCTTGTCGCCCTCATAAACAAAAAAGGCATAGCCGAAAATGCGCCCGCGTTCGATCGCGGCGTAACCAGGCAGGATCTTGGCGTCCACATAGCGCAGGATCATGTCGGCAGAACCTGAGTAATCCCAGGAGAGCAGCTGCGCCCACAAGCGGGTCTCATCTGCGAGCAGCGGCCGAAGGTCAGCCGACGAAAAATGCCTGAGATCGAGAATCTCCAATCGAGGCTCCTGGAGGGTCGCGCCTGCCGCCGACGAAATCGCAAAACACCGAGTGTAGTTGCTTCCGCGAGCGAGGGCAAACCTTGGGAACAAGATGCGCCAACAAGATGGCGGGGACTACGGCCCTGGGGCAGCCGCGACCCAATAGTAATCGATGCCCTGGGGCGCGTAACTCCCCAGGTAGCTTACGCGCCGGCCGGCGGTTTTCTTCGCCAGGGCGGTCTGCGAGCCTTCCGGGGCCAGCACGAGGTGCTCTTCTGCGGGAATCTGACCGGCTTCATAACGAGCGATGGTTTCGTTGCGATAGAAGGCCAGGCCAAATTCTGTTTCCCGCGAAAGCCACAAAACCGCAAGCGGCATCGGTTTTTTCTGAACGTGGGCAAGCTCCGCAGCCAGAGGCCGCGCCGAGAGTACACTGTCAAGCGCGGGAGCGCCGATGCGGAGCACCGCGGCGACGCAGAGAACCACCGGCACGAGGGTGACAAAACGAAGCATTTGCACCCCATGCTGCGTGCGCAAAGTGGCCGCGATGCCTGCCGCCAGCACAAGCGCAAACACCGCGGAGATTATGGCGGCAGCGCCCCAGGGCAGGCGATGTTGCAGCAGGATGTATTGCATCATCAGCGCTGGAAGAATCGGCCATGATGCGGCGGTTCCGTGCAAACAGCTGAGAACCCAGCCAGCACGATAATCGTCGTCGCCTTTTTGCCTCCGGAGATACTCAGAGACAAGAAGGGCTCCCGCGGGAAGCGCGGGTACGATGTATCCCGGAAGCTTGGATTTCGAAAAAGAAAAGAACACTATGGGAACGATGAGCCAGACAAGAAGAAACACACTGAGATCATCTGCGGAACGCTCGCCGTCTTTTTTTCTGGAAGCAACGACAATCTTCGCCAGCGCGGCGATCGCAAACACTGTCCATGGAACCAGCCCAAGCAGTATCACCGGCAGGTAGTACCAGAAGGGCTCGGGGTGGTGATAGAGGTTTGTGCCAAACCGCGCCAGATTATGCTCAAGAATGAATATGCGAAAAAAATCGGGATTCCTTAACTGAACGGCAACATACCAGGGGAACGTTACAAGGCAGAAGAGCGCAATGCCGGGAATCCAGAGCGTTGTGGTAATCAGCGTGTACTGCCTTTTGAAAAGCGCAAATACGCCGATGACGATCAGCGCCAATAACGGCGCGACCGGGCCCTTGGCCAGTGCGCCCAGAGCGAGACAGGAATAGAAACCCGCCAGGTACGAGCGGCTGCCGGTTTCTCTCCAACCATACCAAGCCAAGAGAGCAATCGTGAAGGTTGCGGTGAGGGCCATATCCATGGACGCAGCCCGCGAAAATCCCACGATCCCCGCTGCGGAAGCGGTCATCAATGCGCCATCGAGCTGGGAACCGGGGCGAAAGCGCTGCAGAAATAAATAAATCGCCGCGGCCATCAAGGTAGCGTCAACTGCCGAAGGAAGGCGGGCAGTCCAGTCACTTACACCGAACACGCCGTAAGCCACAATAGCCTGCCAGTAATAAAGCGGCGGTTTTTCCAGCCACGGCTTGCCGCCGAGGGTGGGGGTAATCCAGTCGTGGCGCGCCAGCATCTCACGCGCGACTTGCGCGTACCGCGGCTCGTCGGCGCCGATCAGCCCAAAAGCCGCGAGCCCAAAGAAAAAGAGGAAACCGCAGAAACCTGCGAGCACAAGCCAATCGGTATGGGCGCGAGAAGGTTCAGTCACGAGAAGATTTTCCGTTTCACCAGAGATCTCGCTGCCGATAGTCCGTGGGCGGAGATGGACGCGATTAGAGGAAGATCGCTGATCATCCGCTGGCTCTCCCACGCATTAGAGCATAGAGACTCACCAGCACCCACGCGGTCTCCAGCACCAGAAACCCAATCTGAAACGGATGCAGCGCGATGTACGCGAGAATGACCGAGCCGGTGGCGTTGAGGACGTTGTACAAAGCCTTGCGCGGGTCCATCCAGTTCAACTGGTGCCCCACGTAGGCAATGAGAATGAGAATCGCGCCGGCAAACGAAACCGCTTGCCGCACCAGAGCTGTGTCCATGAATTGCTATTGTACGGAAGGATCGCCCCGGAGTTGGGCAAGAATGCGCGCGACCGAGGCAATAAGCGGCCCGTCAAGCGCGCAGCCGCTGGCGCATTCATGTCCGCCGCCGCCGAATTGGGCGGCGACCTGGGCTACGTTCATTTGACCTTTGCTGCGCAGGCTCACGCGGAAACTGCCGTCTGGCAACTCGCGAAAAAAAGCGGCGACTTCAACATCATGAATGGAGAGCGCGTAATTCACCAGTCCTTCGCAATCCTCTTCTCTTGCGCCGGCCTGCTTCATCTGCTCCTGAGTCACTGCGATCCAGACGATTGACCCCTCCCGATGCAAACGTGAAAGCGCCGCTCCCAACAATCTCATTTTGGCAGTGGAGTGCCCGAAGTACACATTGCGGGCACACTGCGCGGGGTCGGCGCCCGCCAATACCAGCTCCCGGGCCAGGGAAAAGGTGCGCTCGTTCGTGCCTTCAAACATGAATGATCCGGTATCGGTGAGCACGGCAGTATAAAGGCAGGTAGCGATCCCGGGCGAAATTTTCACTCCGGCTTCCCGCGCCATCCGGTAAACCATTTCCGCAGTCGCTACCGCTTTGGGATCAATCCAGTTCACGTGGGCGAACGGGCGGCCACTCAAATGATGGTCAATGCTGATGAGAAAATGATTTTCCAGACCTTCGAGCCGCGTACGCTGAATGCTGTCACATTCAAGAACGATAGCGGCTTCGTACTTTCCATTTACGCGCTCTGCCTGAACCACGGTCTCCGCGAAAGGCAGAGGCCGGTAGATGCGCGGAACCCCGTCGTGCAGCACAACCTCGGCCTGCTTGCCCATGGAACGCAGAATCTGCGCACAAGCCAGGGCGGAGCCGATCGCATCGCCATCGGGCCGGGCGTGCGAAGTCAGCAGGAACCGGTTTCGCTGTTCGATCTGTCTTAAGACTTCTTCCAACATGTGCGACAACTCACCGCCCGGCGGGGCGGCTATTCCTTTTGGCGCGGCTCAACAGTTCATCAATGCGAGCGGCCTGCTTCTGCGACCGGTCCAATTGAAAAAACAACTCCGGCGCGCGGCGCAGGTGCAGGCGCTCGGCCACTTCGCGGCGAAGAAACCCCACAGCGGCCGCCAACCCCTGCAAAGACCGACCCGCTTCTTCATCATCTCCCTCGACTGTGACGAAGATGCGCGCCGAGCGAGAATCCTCCGCCAAGCTCACGCTGCTCACATTGACCAGACCGATACGCGGATCGCCCAGCTCGCCCTCGACTATCGTTTCGATCTCTTCCCGCAAGGCCTCCGCCAGCCTTTCCCGGTGATATTTCTGGGCGCGCTTTTCCACCGCTTCCACACCTCGGGTAAAACGCTTGAGCATATCAGAAAATCGGCTTGGCTGGCCGATTACCGACGGCACCGCGAGAAGTGCTTGCGATGGAATGAATTACAGGACGGGCTGAGGCGAAGTTCACAGAAACTCAACAAATGAATCGGCGATCTCGGCGCCGTTGTTATTGCAGATCCGGACTGCCCGACGCTCGACATTCTTCATCAGGCCGTCGAGGTAATCACGGGAGTCGGAGACGCTCACGACTCCGATGGTGGCGGAGTTCCACAAATTGGTAGGATTCAGCTCTGCAACCGCTACGTTGAAGCTGGCGCGGAGACGGTCTTTCAGGCTGCGCAGCACTTGACGCTTATCTTTGAGGGATTGCGCCGCTTCAATGCGCAGTTCGAGGGTGAGAAAAGCGATCATGAGCAGACAACAGTATTTTATGGTGCTTTCAGTAATGGACTCGATTTGAAGCTCCGTATTCACCGGAGTCATGCGGGATCTTCGAGCGCTTGCTGATGCCGCGGGGCTGGGGATTGTAAGCGGATCAGCAGCATCATAACCACGGTCAAGCCTGAACCAGCCAATTTTACGCGATCACTTCCGCCGCCACTCGCTCGGTCACGAAGGCTTCAATCACGTCTCCGACCTTGACGTCGCCGTAGTTGGCGATGGAGATGCCGCACTCCATGCCGTTGCGAACTTCGCTGGCATCGTCTTTGAAGCGGCGAAGCGAACCGACCTTACCTTTGAACACGACTACGTTGTCGCGCAGAAGGCGAACTTCGGAGTCGCGCTTGATCAGGCCATCCGACACGCGGCACCCGGCAACGGTGCCGACCTTGGGAATGCGGAAAGTCTCGAGAACTTCGGCGCGGCCCTGGTAAGTTTCTTTGATGGTCGGCTCGAGCAGGCCGCTCATGGCGCGCTTGATCTCATCCTGAAGCTCGTAAATGATCGAGTGCAGGCGGATGTCCACTTTTTCCTGCTCGGCCAGTTCCTGGGCCTTGCGCTCAGGCCGGACGTTGAATCCGATGATGATGGCGTTGGAAGCTGAGGCCAGCAGCACGTCGCTCTCGGTGATGGCGCCGACGCCAGTGCGCAGAACTTTCAGGCGCACTTTGTCGTTGGAAAGCTTGGAAAGCAGGTCGCTGAGCACTTCGACCGATCCGCCGACGTCGCCTTTGAGAATGATATTGAGTTCTTTCGTGCCCGCCGTCTTGATCTGCTCTGCCAGGCCTTCGAGCGAAACGCGGGAGCTCTTGGCCAGCGCGGCTTCGCGGGCCTTCTGCTCGCGGTATTCGGAGATGCCGCGCGCTTTATCGCGGTCAGCGACGACGACAAACTGATCGCCGGCTTGCGGCAAGCCTTCCATGCCGAGAATTTCCACGGGCGTGGAGGGCGGAGCTACTTCGAGCTGATGGCCGCGGTCGTCAAACATGGCGCGCACCTTGCCGAAGACGTTACCCACAACGAAGTTGTCGCTGGCTCGCAACGTGCCATTTTGCACCAGGACTGTGGCGACGGGCCCGCGGCCGCGGTCGAGTTTCGCCTCGAGCACGACGCCGGTTGCCGGCCGGTCCGGGTTGGCTTTGAGTTCCTGCAAGTCCGCAACCAGGCTAATCATTTCCATCAACAAGTTCAGGTTCGTCTTCTGCTTGGCCGAGACATCTACGAAAACCGTGGTGCCGCCCCAGTCTTCGGGTACCAGACCGCGGTCAGCAAGCTGTTTTTTCACGCGGTCGGGCAGCGCGTCGGGCTTGTCAATTTTGTTGACTGCGACGATGATCGGCACCTCGGCGGCGTGGGCGTGGTCAATCGCTTCCAAGGTCTGGGGCATCACGCCATCATCGGCGGCTACGACCAACACGACAATATCGGTCGCTTTCGCGCCGCGCGAACGCATGCGGGTAAACGCCTCGTGGCCCGGGGTATCGAGGAAAACAATCTGCCGCCCGTAGGCCGGTGAATCTGTATCCTGAATGGTGACTTTGTACGCGCCGATGTGCTGGGTGATTCCGCCCGCCTCGCCACCGGCAACGTCGGTGGAACGGATGGAATCGAGAAGTGTGGTCTTGCCGTGGTCCACGTGACCCATGATGGTGACGACCGGCGGCCTCGGAATGGCCTCGGTTGCGCCGCCTTCCTCGCCGACGCCAGCTTCGCTCACATCTTTCGCGGCCTGTTCTTCGAAGCTAATGACATTGGTATCCGCCCCGAAGAACCGGGCCATCTCGCTGGCCAGCTCAGCATCGAGCGTCTGATTGATGGTTGCAAATACGCCGCGCGCCAGGAGGCGGGCAATCAGGTCTTTGGCACGGATCCCGAGCTTCTCGGCAAGGTCTTTGACACTGATGCCCTCGGTGATGGTGATGCTGCGCGTGATCGGCTGCGGCTCATTGGAGAGCGACAAGCGCGGCGGCGGCACAAAGCCCTTCATCGGGCCTTCCTTCACACCGCGCGGAATATAGCGCTGTCCAGGGCGGCGCGAAGGAGCACCCGGCCGGCTTCCGGGACGGGTGGGCGCGCCCGGGGGGGGAGCGCCAGGACCAACTCCAAGCGGACGCACGCCGGTCGGCGACTGGCGGGTTGGATGCATTGGCCGGCGCTCTCCGGGACGAAGCGGCGGACGCACTCCCGGAGCGCCCGGCGGAGCAGGCCGTGGACGCTGAAAAATCGGCTGGCCGGGGACGGGACGTCCCGGCGCTGGACGGGCTGGCGCTCCCGCTTGGGCGGTCGGGCGGGCCGTAGCCACAGGCGCTTTGTAGACCGGGCGTGGGCCGGTTTGAGGAACGATCATGCGTGGCGCGGGCGGGCCCGGAGGAGGCGTCACCGCAACCGTCCTTACGGGCGCGGGCTTTGCGGTTACCGGTGCGGCAGCCTGCGCCTGCACTGGCGCATGAATTGCCGGTGGAGGCGGAGGCGGCGCCACTTGAACCGACGGGACCGGTGGTGCACTGGGTGCGACGGGCGGCGGTTGCACTGGCGGCGCTGGCAATGGTGAAATCGGCTTTGCTGCGGGGGGCGCGGCTGGCTTGGGCAGGGCTGGAGGCGGCGCGGCCGGCTTTATGGCGGGCGGTGGAACTACTGCCGGCTTGGTCTCAGCTGGAGGAGCAATCACGGGGCGCGCCGGCGGAGGCGCTACCGCCGGGGCCTGCTTCCGAATTGCGTTCAGGACGTCACCGGGCCGGGAAATATGAGACAGATCAATCTTGGTCTTGATCTCGTCGGTCTCGCCGCGAGGCGGCCGCGTCGACTTGACAGAAGACTGCGCCGGAGCAGCGGCGTGAAGGTGAGCTCTCACCTTTTCCGCTTCGTGCTCTTCCAAAGAGCTCGAATGCGTCTTCTTCTCGGCGACCCCGACCAAAGGCAAAGTGTCAAGAATGGTCTTGCTCTTGACTTCCAACTCCCTGGCCAGGTCATTGATTCGAATCTTGCTCATCCGCCGCGTTTCCTCCGGACTGTCTCCCCTAAGTCTTCATCTCAACCTCACGTTGTGAGTGTTGTACCCGGCGCAGTATTATTCCGCGCTTTCGGAAGGCGCCGCAGTTTCATCCGCGGGAACTTCCGCCTCCGGCAGAGCATCCGCCGCCGGTGGCCCGGACTCGGCCTCGCCGGCCTGCACCGCGGCGTCCTCTGCATCTTCGGTTGCCGGTTGCAATTCGGCCTCCGCGGGCGCTTCCGGAGCGACCTCTGCCGCAGCCGCATCCAGGCTTGAGAAGTAATTATTGACTGCCAGGCTGATTTTTTCCACCGTCTTCGGGCCGATGCCCTCGATGGCTTCCAGTTGTTCTGGCGTCATATCCGCCAGGGCCTCCACTGAAGTCACGCCTGCCGCCTGGAGCTTCTCGACCAAGCCTTCACCGAGACCAGGAACGTTTTCAAGGGGCGTAAGCGTAGCCACGGTGAGGCGCGACATCTCCTGTTCCACTTCCTGACGTTTCTCTTCCTCGCTCTTGATGTCAATTTTCCAGCCCAGCAGTTTCGCTGCGAGGCGGACGTTCTGCCCCTTCTTGCCGATGGCAAGGGACAGCTGGCTGTCGTCAACCACTACTTCCAGGTGCTTCTCCGAGGGATCAAGGACGGTCACTTTGCTCACTTTGGCGGGCTGGAGGGCCTTTTCCGCGAACGCGATCGGATCCTCGTGATACTCAATGATGTCAATCTTCTCGCCGCGCAGCTCGCGAATAATGGATTGCACGCGCATGCCCTTCATGCCGACACATGCGCCCACGGCGTCTACGTCCTTGTCCTTCGACATGACCGCGATCTTGGTGCGCTCTCCGGCCTCACGGGCGATGGCGCGGATCACGACGGTTCCGTCATAAATTTCCGGCACTTCGGTCTGGAACAGATGCTGCACCAGCTCAGGCGCGGCCCGCGAAACGACAACCGCCGGGCCTTTGGAGGCCTTCTCCACACGCGCGATCACCACGCGCAGGCGCTCGCCGATGGCGAACGATTCCAGCCGCGACTGTTCTTTCTTGGGCATGCGCGACTCCGCCTTGCCCAGGTCGAAAATCACGTCAATGCCTTCAATGCGCTTGACAGTCGCATTCACGATCTCGCCTACACGCCCGATGTACTCGTTGTAAACCGTGTCGCGCTCGGCTTCGCGAACTTTCTGGAAGATGACCTGTTTCGCCAATTGCGCAGCGATGCGCCCCAGGATGCCCTCGGTGGGCTTGGGAATATGCAGTTCTCCGCCCACCTCGACTTTAGGATCCAGCTTGCGTGCTTCTTCGAGCGTCACCTGCAAAACAGGATCTTCGACCTGCTCAGGGGTCTCGACCACGGTTTTTACGGCAAACGCCAGGATCTTTCCGGTGTCTTTGTCGAGCTGAGCGCGCAGATTTTCCTGGGTCTTGTAGTACTTGCGGGTGGCGACAACGATGGCGTCTTCCACTGCACTGACCACAATCCGCGGATCAATCCCTTTTTCCCGGCTGAGGGCGTCTATCGTGTTGTAGAGCTCGCTTGCCATAAAAAATCAGTTGGTAATTTGGCAATTGAGTAGTTGGGAATTGAAAAATCCTCAGAGTTCAATTTTCCAAGTACTCAATTTGCTTTAAATCTCGGGGACCAGATTGGCTCTTTCTACGTTCGCCAGCTCAATCTCAACTTTTTGCGGGCGGGCTTCCGCCTGGCGCACGCTTTTTTTCAGCCGCTTGTTCTGCTTCGGGCGCGGCTTGCTCAAATCAAGGGTCAAGCGCCCATCTCCAAACTTTTCCAGCTGCCCCTGAAAATGCCGGTTGCCGTTCACTTCGACACGAGTCATCACCTTGACCCGCTGCCCGACAAACCGCTCAAATTCCGACGCTTTCGAGAGCTTCCGATCCAGCCCCGGCGATGAAACCTCGAGCACGTAAGATTCGCCGGGCACGGCGTCCTCGACATCGAGAATCGTTCCCACCTCCCGGCTCAGGTCGGCGCAATGTTCGTGCGTCACTCCGCCGGGTTTGTCAATGGTGATACGCAACATGCGGGCGCTGCCACTACCGCGCATTTCCACATCCACAACTTCAAGACCGCTAGAGCCCGCCACCCGCTCCGCAATTTCACGCACACGATCAGCGTCAAATCCCATGAAACCAGCTACTCGCCACTGTTCGGCAGGCGAGCCCGACACCAGAAACTAAAAAGTGGGCTTGCGCCCACTGGTGTGCTTCGCCACAATCTGGTACTACACAACAGTTTCCAAGCACCAATATACGCTGGTCAGGGTCAAAAGACAAACGGCGCGGCGGGCGTAATTGCCGAACCCGTGGGCCTCGCTCAGCCCATTTGCCTCCGCCGTCTCCCGTCTCTAAAATGAAGGTTTACCAGAGAATTTTATGATTCACTTTCCCGTCCCCGAGGCGCTTACTTTTGACGACGTGTTGCTGCTGCCGGCCCGTTCGGATGTCATCCCCACGAAGGCTGTCACGCAAACCCAGCTCACGCGCAACATCCGGCTGAATATTCCCATCATCAGCGCGGCCATGGACACGGTGACCGAGTCACACATGGCGATTGCGCTGGCGCAGCAAGGCGGCGTGGGCGTCATTCACCGCAACTTGACGATCGAGCAACAGGCCAACGAAGTGGATAAGGTCAAGCGCTCGGAGAGCGGCATGATTGTGGATCCGGTAACCATGCCGCCGGAAGCGAAAGTGTCCGACGCGCTTGAACTGATGCGCAAATACAAAATCTCCGGTGTGCCGATTACAAAAAATAAGAAACTGGTCGGCATTCTCACCAACCGCGATTTGCGCTTTGAAACCCGCTTCGATGTGCCGATCAGCAAAGTAATGACCAAGGAAAATCTGATCACTGTTCCGGTCGGCACCACGCTCGAAGACGCCGAAAAAATCCTGCACGAGCACCGGGTGGAAAAACTGCTGGTCGTGGACGACCACTACAATCTGAAGGGCCTGATCACGGTCAAGGACATCCAGAAAAAACTCAAGTATCCAAACGCAGCCAAGGATTCGCATGGCCGGCTGCGCGTGGGAGCGGCCATTGGAGCAACCGGCGATTTCCTTGAACGCGCCGAGGAACTGGCGAAAGAAAATGCGGATGTTCTAGCCATTGACAGCGCGCACGGCCACTCGACTCGCGTGCTCGATGCCGTAAAGGCGGTGAAATCGAAGCTGCCGGAGGTTGATCTGGTTGTCGGCAACATCGCCACATTCGATGGCGCCTGCGAACTGGCCCGGGCCGGAGCAGATGCCATCAAGGTTGGCATCGGTCCTGGCTCGATTTGCACCACGCGCGTGGTAACCGGGGCCGGAGTGCCGCAAATCACCGCTATCGCCGAAGCCTATCGAGCCACCAAAGATGCAGAAGTGCCGATCATTGCGGATGGCGGAATTAAATATTCAGGCGACATCACAAAGGCGCTGGCGGCGGGCGCCAGCGTGGTCATGATCGGGTCGCTGTTTGCCGGCACCGACGAAAGTCCTGGCGAATTGATCCTCTATCAAGGAAGAACGTACAAGTCTTATCGCGGCATGGGTTCGCTGGGCGCCATGGCGCAGGGCTCGAGCGAGCGCTACTTCCAGAACACCGACGGTGACGCTTCGACCGCGATGCCGGTCATCGGGGAAGAGTCGAACCGCCTGGGGAAGCTCGTGCCCGAAGGGATTGAGGGGCGCGTTCCCTACCGCGGATCGGTCGCCATGATCGTTCACCAGATGGTCGGAGGATTGAAGTCGGGCATGGGATATTGCGGCTGTGGCAGCATTCCGGAGTTGCTGCAGAAAGCACGCTTTGTGCGCATCAGCCCGGCGGGTTTACGCGAGAGCCATGTGCATGATGTCATGATCACCCGCGAAGCGCCGAACTATGCGATCGAGTAAGCCAATGCGTAGTGATTGCTTGCCCGTGTATCGAAGTGTTCTGCGGGAAATTGCCTCTTGAGTCCCAAAAGCAAGCAAATCCTCAAATATTGGATTGCTACCGGCCTATGGCTCGGCCTGATCGCGGTCGAATCCACGGACTGGCTTTCGGCCGCCAACACCAGCAGGATTCTTTATCCGATTTTTCACTTTCTCTTCGGCGTGGATCGAGTGCACTTTGCGGTTTGGGACTACTGCCTCCGCAAAGTGGGCCACTTTACCGGCTATTTCGCGCTGAGCATGCTGTTTTTCGGCTCCTGGCGGGCGACACTTTCGCAGGGCCGGCGGTGGTCGGTTCTCTGGGCGGCGTTGGCGTTCTTCATGACAGGGTTCGTGGCCAGCCTTGACGAGTTCCATCAGACGTTCATCGCTTCCCGCACAGGGAGTATTCACGATGTTTTTCTTGACAGCTGCGGGGCCATGCTGGCGCAGGTGTTGATCGCTTTATTCTGCATGAGCCGGCTGGGACGAGCGGTTGATAGATCTAGTAGAGCGCGTCGTAGCGCGTGACCACCCACTGCCCGTCTTTGTTCTCCAGCGTGACGGAGAATAGTTCCTGGTAAGTGCCCGATTGCACCGGGCCGTTGCGGCGGGTACCGCGATAATGCAGGATGCGCAGCGGGGGCGCGTCCTCCCAATCCACCATTTCCCAGGCCAGGAGAGGATGCTGGGCTTCCGAGTCGCAGATAAGCATGGCGTATTTCCTGCGGTAGTCCTTGACCCAGTCGGCAAGCTGCTCGCGGCAGCGCCCGTCGCGCATGGCATCAATGTACAGGGTTGCTACGTGCTCCGAGGTGCGGTCGCGCAGCGGATTCAAGCTGATGGAAACCGGAGTTCCTGACAGCGGATCATGCTCCGCCGAGCGCGCCATTACCGGCGGCTGATTGTTCAGCCACATTAAGTAGCCGAGAAATATCGCCACGATGAGAACGCCCAGCCCGGCAGCGATCGCGATCTGTGTGCGGGAAAACTCCATTTGGGGCCAGTCTAGTAACGGTCAAGCTGTGACTCAAGTTACGAGGGTCATATGCGGGCATTAATAACAAAAAGAAATGCACCTCATCCGAGGTGCATTTTCCAATCAGACTTAGACGATGCTACTCGCTCTTGTTTTCGCCCTCGGCGCCTGCGGGAGGATGGTCCACGCCGCCTTCGGATTCCATGGCCTTCTTGGCTTCCTCGGCGCGCTTGGCGCGGGTTTCGGCGCGCTTCTGGCGTTTTTCTTCCTGCAACTTTTCGCTGCCCAGAAGTTCGACGAAGGCCCGCTCGGCGCCGTCGCCTTTCTGCCAGCCGGAGCGGATGATGCGGAGATACCCGCCATTACGGTCTCCAAAACGCGGCCCGATGGTGTCGAACAGCTTGTCTACGGCGGCGCTGGTCATGAGATAAGCCAGCGCCCGACGGCGCGCGGGCAGATCGCCCCGCTTGCCCAGCGTAATCATCTTTTCGACCTGCGGGCGCATGGCCTTGGCCTTGGGCACCGTGGTTTCAATCCGCTCCTCGATAATCAACGAGGTTACGAGGTTACGGAGCAAAGACCGGCGGTGCGCCGTATTCCGTCCCAGTTTCCATCCTGCTACTTTGTGACGCATGTAAAGGACCCCAGTTTCTCAAAATGAATAATGAATGCGGAGGGGCGGAATCATGCCCGCCCCCGCGTGATCACAAATCATTGTCTCCATACGCCGAAGCTGGAAGCACCATGTTCGACGTCGGCCCGGGCACGGCATTGCCGTGCTCGTCGATCTTCATGCCCAGACTCAGGCCCATCGTGGAAAGAATTTCTTTGATTTCGTTCAACGATTTGCGGCCAAAGTTCTTGGTTTTAAGCATCTCAGCTTCGGTCTTCTGCACCAGCTCGCCGATGGTCTGAATATTGGCGTTCTTCAGGCAGTTGTAGCTGCGCACCGACAACTCCAGTTCTTCGACCGAGCGGTTCAGGTTCTCGTTCTTGATCTCCGGCTTGCCGCGGTCCTCTCCCGAAGTGGCAGTTTCGATGTCCTCTTCAAAGTTGATGAAGATATTCATGTGGTCTTTGAGCAGCTTCGCCGCCAGGCCGATCGAGTCGGCCGGGGTGATGGAGCCGTTGGTCCACACTTCGAGGGTGAGCTTGTCGTAGTCGGTGATCTGGCCGAGACGCGCGGCTTCGACCGTGTAGTTGCACTTGCGCACCGGAGAGTGGACGGAGTCAATGGGAATGAATCCGATGCCGAGGTCATCTTCGAAGTTCTTGTCGGCGGAAACGTAGCCGCGGCCGCGCTTCAGGCGCATTTCCATGTCGAGCTTGCCGCCTTCGCTCACGGTTGCGATGTAGACATCCTTGTCGAGCACTTCGACGTCGGCATCGGCCTCGATCATGCCTGAGGTCACGACTCCCGGCTGGTCGGCGCGCAGATAGATCGCCTTGGGGGCGTCACCGCTCAGCTTGAAAGGAATCTGTTTCAGGTTGAGGATGATGTCGGTCGCGTCTTCCACGACCCCGGTGATGGATTGAAATTCGTGCAGCACGCCCTCGATTTTTACAGCGGTGACGGCCGCTCCTTCAATGGAAGAGAGCAGGACGCGCCGCAGGGCGTTACCGACGGTGGTGCCGAAGCCGCGCTCAAACGGCTGGGCCCAGAACATCCCGTACTTATCGGTAAGGGACGATGTGTCGGTTGCAAGACGTTTTGGTTTCTGAAAGCCTTTCCAAAGCATGGTGGTATTCTCCTTCGGCCGTATGGCTCAGTTCCGGCTCCCTGAAGCGGTCCGGCTTCAGGTCAAGCGCCGGTCCAGGCTGATCTGGCTCGAAATAATGGACCGAAAATTCTGCGATTTGGCGATCGGGCGATTGTGGCAATCGCTCAATGGCCCGATGGCGCAATCGCTCAATCTATTTGCTATACAGCTCCACAATCAACTGTTCATTCACGGGCAGCTGAATCTCCTCGCGTTTGGGCAAGGCCAGCACGCGGCCTTTGTAGTTGTCGCGGTCAATTTCCAGCCAGCCGGGCAAGTTCTGCTGGCTGGCGAATTCCTTGGCCGCCTCCAGAATAGGCAACTTGCGGCTGCCTTCACGAATCGCGACCTCTTCACCCACGCTCACTTGGTAAGAGGGGATATTAACCTTGCGGCCGTCCACCTGAACGTGACCGTGACGCACGAGCTGCCGCGCCTGACGCCGCGAGATGCCGAAACCGAGACGATAAACGACATTGTCCAGCCGGCGTTCGAGCTGCTGCAAGAGCATGGCGCCAGTTACGCCTTTATGGCGCACGGCCTTCTCGAAGTAGTTGCGGAACTGGCCTTCCTGGGCGAAGTAAATACGCTTGGCCTTCTGCTTCTCCCGCAGTTGCAGGCCGTAGCCGACGACTTTGGCTCTGCGGTCCTTGCCATGCTGGCCGGGCGCAAAATTCCGCTTTTCAATGGGACACTTGTCGCTGAAGCACTTAGTACCCTTGAGAAAGAGCTTCATGCCTTCGCGGCGACAAAGACGACACACTGCATCGGTGTAACGTGCCAAGTTTTTCTCCTTATTAGATGACCGGTTTACGGGCTTCGATCCCAGCAAGCCAAAACCGGGCTTGCCGGGATACCCTTGGCTTCGACCCTTCTTCCCGGACGAAATCTTTAACTGTTAGTCGTTCGTCGATCGTCGTTCGTGGTCAGCAAAACCGGGAGTGCGACCACCTGGCGTTGCTAACGACCAACGACTAAGAGCCAACGACAAATCCTACACTCTTCTCCGCTTCGGCGGACGGCAGCCGTTGTGCGGAATCGGCGTCGCGTCCTTAATGCTGCGGACTTCAATGCCGGCGGCAGCTAACGCCCGAATGGCCGACTCGCGGCCCGAGCCAGGCCCGCTTACCCGCACTTCCACGCTGCGCACGCCGTGGTCGCGCGCCATGTTGGCGGCGTTCATGGCGGCCTGCTGCGCCGCGAAGGGGGTGCCCTTGCGCGACCCACGGAAGCCCAGCGAACCCGAACTTTTCCAGGAAAGGACATTTCCCGCCGGATCGGAAATAGTCACAATCGTATTGTTAAATGAAGCCTGGATGTGCGCGACGCCGTGGGAAACGTGCTTGCGCTCCTTCTTCTTGAAAGTCTTCTTCTTGCCTTTCTTCTCCGGCGCCGCTGCGCCGCCGGCTGCCGCTGCAGGTTTTGCCATTAAAACCGTCCTTGGCCGCTCGTCGTTTGCCGCTGGCCATGTGGTTCGCGGTTTGGCGAACGGCCAACGACGGAGGACGAACGACAGTCTTTATGTTTTTGCCGTTGCTTTCTTCTTCTGTGCCACCGTGCCCTTGCGCGGGCCTTTGCGGGTGCGCGCGTTGGTATGGGTACGCTGCCCGCGCACCGGAAGATTCCTGCGGTGGCGGTATCCGCGGTACGAGCCAATTTCAAGCAAGCGCTTGATGTTCATCTGCACTTCTTTGCGCAGATCGCCCTCGACCAGGCCTTCGCCCTCGATGACCGTACGGATGCGGTTGACTTCGTCTTCGGCCAGGTCTTGCACTTTCTTCATGGGCTCAACCTTGGCCTCATCCAGAATCCGCGCCGCGCGCGGATGGCCGATGCCGTAAATGTAGGTCAGCGCAATATTCACGTGCTTGTTGCGCGGAAGATCAACGCCTGCAATGCGTGCCATGATGCTCCTATCCCTGCCGCTGCTTGTGTTTCGAGTTTTCGCAGATCACCCGCACCACTCCCTTGCGGTGGATGACCTTGCACTTGTCGCAAATTTTCTTTACTGATGCTCGTACTTTCATAAATCCGCCTTTGGCCGTTGGTCGTTAGCCGTTGGCCAATCCTTCTCATTTATAACGGTAGACGATGCGGCCGCGATTCAAATCATAAGGCGAAAGCTCGACCGCAACCTTGTCGCCGGGCAAAATGCGGATGAAATTCTTGCGCATTTTTCCGGACACATGAGCCAGCACCTGGTGCTTGTTTTCCAGCTCCACCTTGAACATCGCATTGGGTAACGGTTCGAGGACCGTTGCCATAACTTCAATCGCGTCTTCTTTGCTCATCGACTCCTTAAATTTGCTGTTCTATTGCTCACTGCGTCAAAATCACCGGCCCATCTTTGGTCACCGCGACGCAGTGCTCAAAGTGAGCGCTATAGCTGCCGTCCACAGTAACCGCGGTCCACTTATCGTCGAGCACCCGCGCCTCCGGACCGCCGGAATTGACCATCGGCTCGATGGCCAAAACCATGCCTTCACGCAGCTTCGTGCCCTGCCCGGGGGAGCCATAATTGGGAATCTGCGGCTCCTCGTGCAGCTTGGTCCCGATCCCATGACCGACGAATTCGCGGACTACGCTGAATCCGTTGGCTTCGACAATTTCCTGCACCGCTGCGCCGACGTCGCCGATGGTGTTTCCAACCCGCGCCTGCTCGATGCCCTTGTACAGCGAGGCCTCAGTCACCTCGAGCAGCCTGCGGTTCTGCTCGCTCAACGATCCGGCGACCGGGACGGTGATGGCGGCGTCGCCGTAGTACCCATCCAGCACCACACCGCAATCAATCGAAACGATGTCTCCGGCTTTGAGCACCCGTTTCGCCGACGGGATGCCGTGAACAATCTCCTCGTTGATCGAAGTGCACAGCACGCAGGGATAGTCGTAATACCCCTTGAATGCTGGCTTGGCCCCCAGCTCTATCATCTTCTTTTCGGCGGCGCGCTCCAGATCCATGGTGGTCGCGCCGGGCACTACCAACCTGCGGAGATGGTCCAGCACCTCGCGGACGATGTGTCCACTGCGCCGCATCTTCTCGATCTCAGCCGCCGACTTGCAAACAATCGCCATCTACCTGCCGCTCAACGCCGCTGCATGGCGCTCCAGTTCCTCGAAGATGATGCCGGTAACCTGGTGCACAGGGAGGCTGCCATCCACCGAAACCAGCCGCCCTTTGCCTTCATAATATTCGGCTACGGGACGGGTCTGCTGCTCGTACGCCTTCAGACGCTCCCGGATCACTTCCTCGCGGTCATCATTGCGGATGAACAGCTTGGAACCGTCGACATCGCAGGTATCGTTTACAAGCGGAGGGTGAAGATAAAAATTGTAGATCCTTCCACAGGTGGGACAGGTCCTGCGCCCGGTCAGCCGATGCAGTATCTGATTATATTCCAGGTCAAAACGCACCACAAACGGCAGGCATTTGCGCCCCGAATTGTTAAAGACCTTGCCCTCCAAAAACGAGTCCAGCCACCCGGCCTGTGCAGCGGTCCGGGGAAAACCGTCAAGAATGAAGCCAGGCTTGCAATCGGCCCGGCCCAAGCGCTCCGTCACCATGTCGTACAACAACTCGTCCGGAACCAGTTCGCCGCGGGCCATGATGCTCTTGGCCTTAACACCCAACTCGGTCTCATGCTTAACGTGCTCCCGCAGCAGGTCGCCGGTAGAAATCTGCGGGACACCGTAATGCTGGCTGATGCGCTTGGCCTGCGTTCCCTTGCCCGCCCCCGGAGGGCCGAGCAGGATGATCGGACCGATGTTGCGTGAGCTTTCGCCCGCCATTGAGTTGGAACCGCTCTCCCCAGCTCCGGCGCTGCCATCGCGGCCGGAGTACGGCAACCACCTCACTTCCAATCTCAGGCCAGTCTCAGGCCCAGGTCCTGCGCCCGCGGATACGTCCGCTGCGCGGGGTGAATCCGTCGTAGTGGCGCATGATCAATTGCGCTTCAATCTGGGTTACCGTATCCATGGCGACGCCGACGACAATCAGCAGCGAGGTGCCGCCAAAATAGAAGGTGACCCCTAAGCCGTTGGTCACCCAGGTGGGCAATCGTTCAAAAAACGCTCCTACCGGCCCCCACAAGTGGTTCAGGTGAATGCCGGCGATCATCCACTCGGGGATGAACGAGATGATGATCAGATACAACGCGCCGACCAAGGTAATGCGGGTCAGAATCTCGTTGATGTGGTCGGCAGTTCGCTTGCCGGGACGAATGCCGGGGATGAACCCGCCGTATTTGCGCATATTGTCGGCAACCTCGTTAGGGTTGAAGACAATGGAAACATAGAAATAGGCAAAGAAAATAATTCCCAAGGCATAGAGGAATGTGTACAGCGGCTCGCCCCAACCCAGCCAGCGGATGAGGTCGCCAAAATAACGGTTGTTGCGCAGACCGTAACCCATGGTCTGCGGCAGGGTCAAAATCGAGGAGGCGAAAATCACCGGCATGACGCCGCCGGCATTGACACGCAGCGGCAAATGCGTGGATTGGCCGCCCATCACCTTGCGCCCCACGACCCGCTTGGCATATTGCACCGGAATGCGCCGCTCGCTGCGCTCCACATAAACGATGAAGCCAACGACCAGAATCATCAGACCGACAAGCAAAATCATGGCCGGAGCGGTGAACGCGCCCCAGGCATCGGTGCGAATTTTGTCAATCAAGTCAAACACACCGCGCGGCAGGCCGACGACGATCCCGGCGAAGATCAACAGCGACATACCGTTGCCCACGCCGCGTTCGGTGATCTGTTCGCCGAGCCACATGATGAACGCGCTGCCGGTGGTGAGCGTGAGCATGGTCATCAGAACGAACCCGACGCCCGGGTTGATGACAAAGTCTCCAGACTTTTCCAAGCTGATGGCAATACCGAGCGACTGCACCGCGCTCAGAATCACAGTCAGATAGCGGGTCCACTGAGTGATTTTCTTGCGCCCAAGTTCGCCTTCTTTCTGCAACTTGGCCAGCGGCTCATAAACGACGGTCAAAAGTTGAAGAATAATGGACGCCGTAATGTAGGGCATGATGCCCAAGGCGAAAATGGTCAGCCGGCGCAACTGGCCGCCGGAAAACAGGTCCACGAAGCCGAGGAAGCTGCCGCGGTTCTGCTCGAAAAACTGCTGCAGCTTGTCGGCATTTACCCCGGGAGTGGGAATGTGGCCGCCCAGGCGGTAGACCGCTAAAAGGCCCAGCGTAAACAGAATGCGTTTGCGCAGGTCAGGAATGCGAAATATGTTGGACAGTTTTTCCAGCATTACTGCAAGACCTCAAACTTGCCGCCGGCTTTGGTGATTTTTTCCTGCGCCGACTTGGAAAACTTGTGCGCGTGCACGATGATAGCGGCAGAAAGTTCGCCGTCTCCCAAGACCTTGACCGGATGTTTGCTGCGAATGATCCCGGCTTTGCGCAGAACGTCGGGAGTAATCGTGCTCTCGCCCAGCGCCGCCAGCCGCTCCAGGTTCACGATGGCATATTCCTGGCGGAAGATGTTGGTGAAGCCGCGCTTGGGCATGCGGCGGTGCAGCGGCATCTGGCCGCCTTCAAACCCGCGGATCATACGCGAACCGCTGCGCGAGCGCTGACCTTTGTGACCGCGCGTCGAGGTCTTGCCCATGCCCGACCCCATACCGCGGCCCACGCGCTTGCGGTTCTCGGACGCCTTTTTCGGTGCGTGAATGTTGGATAAGTTCATAAATCCGCCGTTGGCCGTCCGTCGTTTGGCGGTTCGCAAAAAGCAAAAGCCAAGCGCGAATGGCGTTTTTTCAGTTCACAATCTCGACCAGATGTGGCACCTTGGCCACCATGCCGCGGATGGCCGCGGTATCCGGACGCTCAATTACCTGGTTAAGCCGGGTAAAGCCGAGGCCCTTGACCACGCGTTTTTGCGTGAGCGGGGCGCAAATCGCGGAGCGCACCCACTTCAGGTGCAACTTTCCGCCGCCGTCATTTGCTTTCTTCGCCATAATTCGTTTCCAAGCTCTTGTTTACAATTCTTCCGCTGCCTTGCCGCGCAGCGCGGCGACGGCCTCTTTATTCTTGAGCCGCTTGAGCGCATCAAACGTGGCTTTGATTACGTTGTGGGGATTGGTGGTACCGATAGACTTGGTCAGCACATTCTGGATGCCGGCCGAAGTCATCACCGCGCGCACCGCGCCGCCTGCAATCACGCCGGTGCCTTCCGGAGCGGGCTTGAGCAGGACCTTGCCCGACCCATAGCGGCCGAGAACAAGGTGCGGAATCGTGGTCTGCGTCAGGTTGATGCGCAGCAGATTTTTCTTGGCCGATTCAATCCCTTTGCGGATGGCCTGCGGGACTTCTTTGGCTTTGCCCGACCCGTAGCCGACCACGGCCGCGCTCGGATCTCCCACCACGACCAGCGCAGCAAAAGAAAGGTTCTTGCCGCCTTTAACCACTTTGGTCACGCGATTAATCGCGACCACCTGGTCTTTGAGCTGGTAGGCACCAGCATCGAGTTTCTTCATCACTGTTGGCATCTATTGTCCATTTCGTAATTTTGTAATTGAGTCATCTGGTAATCTTCCAGTCCGGATTCTCAAGCACAAAATTACCCGATTACAAAATCAGAATTTAAGTCCGGCTTCGCGCGCGGCATCCGCCAGAGCCTTCACCCGCCCATGATAGATGTAGCCGCCGCGGTCGAACACGACCTTGTCAATTCCCTTGGCCTTGGCGCGCTCGGCGATGGTCTTGCCCACCTGCTTCGCAACCGCCACGTTGCCGCCGCTGCGCTGCTGGCCCTTTTCACCGCCTTCAGCGCTGTGCGCCGCCACGATGGTCGCGCCCTTGGCGTCATCGATCAATTGCACATAAATATGGTTCAGCGAGCGATACACGTTCAGCCGCGGCCGCTCCGCCGTCCCTTCGACTTTCTTGCGGATGCGCTCATGCACATGCCGCCGGGTCGCGTTCTTGGATGATTTCGTAAGCATAAAATCTCTTTATCCGTCGTGGGCCGTTCGCCGTTAGCCGTTCGTCGCCAGCGATGACGAGATCACTTCGCTCCCGTCTTGCCCACCTTCTTCTTCAGACGCTCGCCTACATAGCGCACGCCCTTGTTCTTGTAGGGATCGGGCGGGCGAAGGCCGCGCATTTCCGCGGCCACCTGCCCCACTTTCTGCCGGTCAATGCCGCTGACTGTCAGCCGCGTCTGCTTGGGATCCACGGCAACCTCAATTCCGGTAGGCAGCGGATACTCGATGGGATGGGAATAGCCGAGAGTGAACACCACCGTGTTCTTGCCCTTCATTTCGGCGCGATATCCGATGCCGACGATTTCCAGTTCCCGCGACCAGCCTTTGGTGACGCCATCTACGGCGTTGTTGACCAGGGCCCGCGCCAGACCGTGAAACGCCGCCTGCTCATCGTTGTCGCGGAGAGCCATGAGGTGGCCGTCCTGCTGCTCCATGCGAATGCCGGGAGGAAGCTCGGTAGCAAGCTTGCCCTTCGGTCCCTGCACCGCGACCGTGTTGCCTTCGATTTTGATCGTGACTCCCTTGGGAATTGCGATCGGCTTTTTTCCAATTCGTGACATAAGTTCAGCTCTTAGCGGCTAGCTTCCAGCCATTAGCTTATCGCTGCCCGATCGCCAAGAAGCCGGGAGCGGGCAGCTCGAAGCTGCATTACCAAACCTGGCACAGCACTTCGCCGCCCAGGCCCTGCTTGCGCGCCTGGCGTCCGGTCATCACCCCTTTGGGGGTGGTCAGAATGTTGATACCGAGCCCCCCGAGCACGCGCGGGATCGCGGTCCGGCCCACGTACACCCGGCAGCCCGGGCGGGAGACGCGCTCCACGTTCGAAATCGCGGCTTCATTATTGCTGCCATACTTGAGATACACACGCACTACTTTGTGCCCTTCTTCTTCCGTCGCCTTGAAGTTGGCGATGTAGCCCTCTTCCTTCAGGATGCGGGCAATTTCCAACTTCAGCTTGGAAGCCGGAATATCCACTTTCTGATGGCGCGCGTTGATGGCGTTGCGAATGCGCGCCAGCATGTCTGCGACCGGATCGGTCAACCTCATCGTTTTATTTCTCCTCTGACTGCCCGTTCGCTCTGCGCTGAGCAGAGAACCTGCGGCAGCTTCAAGACTTTCGTGGTTCGTTTACTCGCCGTTGGTCCTGTTGTAAACCGCCAACGCCAATCAGCCAACGGCCGCCTTACCAGGACGACTTGGAAACTCCCGGTATTTCTCCACGCAACGCCAGGCCGCGGAAGCACAGCCGGCAAATGCCAAACTTGCGCAGGTAAGCCCGCGGACGCCCGCAAATCTTGCAGCGGTTATGGCGGCGCGTGGAAAACTTCGGCCGCGCCTCTTTTTTGCCGCGCGCCTGCTCAAACTTCTTCTCGATCTTTGCGTCTTTGACTCGTTTTGCTGTCGTCATGCAACCTTTCTGGAACGCTTTGGGTGCCCCGCCCAACCTGATTTCCGTCGGGTGGGATCCCGAGACTCACGCCCGAAACGGCATCCCCAAATGCTTCAGCAGCGACCGGGCCTGATTGTCCGACGCCGCCGTAGTCACAATGGTCACGTTCATACCCTTGAGCTTGTCCACCTTGGCGTAGTCAATCTCGGGGAAAATCAGCTGGTCGTGCAAGCCCAGGGTGTAATTGCCGCGGCCGTCGAACGCCTTCGTCGAGACCCCCCGGAAATCGCGCACGCGGGGAAGCACTACGTTGACCAGGCGGTCGAAAAACTCGTACATGCGGTCGCCGCGCAGCGTGACCATCGCCCCGATGGGCTGCCCGGCGCGGACTTTGAATGCCGCGATGGACTTCTTGGCGCGCGTCACGACCGGTTTCTGCCCGGTGATCTGGCCGAGTTCGTTGACCGCCGGATCCAGCACCTTGGCGTTCTGCGTGGCTTCGCCCACGCCCATGTTCACCACGATCTTGTGCAGGTGGGGTACTGCCATGGGGTTCTTCAGTTCGAGTTCCTTCATCAGGGCGGGAGCTACTTCCTTCTGAAAACGCTGCTTCAGTCGCGGCATTTCCTTGGCGCTGTGGCGCGCCGCCTCCGGCGCCCGCTGCTCTTCCTGCGCCTCGCCTTTTTTGCCTTTCTTGTCTTTTTCCTTAGCCATATTCGCTACTCGCAAGATCCTTCGCTTCGCTCCGGATGACGGCGCGAGGCTCAGTTCTTAGCTTGCCCTGAGAACTTCGCGCTCGCGAAGTTTCCGAGGGGCCTCGCAAACGCCGTCATTTGTCCAGCGTGGTTCCGCACTTTTTGCAGACGCGTACTTTGCGGTCGCCACGAACCTCGTGGCCGATGCGCACCGGGCCGCAGGTCGGGCACACCAACTGCACGTTGGAAATCGAAATCCGGCGCTCCTGCTCGGCGATGCCGCCCTTGATGTTGCGCTGCGGGTTGGGCCGCACGTGTTTTTTCACCAGCATGACGTGCTCAACCAACACTTTGGCGTCGTTGGGAAACACGCGCAGCACGCGCCCTTCTTTACCCTTGTCCCGGCCGGTGATGACTTTCACCGTGTCATTCCGCCGGATATCCACCCGTTTATGTGCGGTTGCGATTGCCGTTGCCATAAGTAAACCTTGTAATTTGGTAACTGCTCAATTACGAAATCCTACAAAACCTCCGGAGCCAGACTCACAATCTTCAGAAACTTCTTTTCCCGCAGTTCGCGCGCCACCGGGCCGAAAACACGGGTTCCCACTGGCTCGCCCGTCTCGTTAATCAGCACCGCGGCATTCTGGTCAAAACGGATGTAGGTGCCATCGCGGCGCCGGTGTTCTTTGCGGGTGCGCACGATCACCGCCTTCACGACTTTGCCCTTCTGTACCTGCCCGTCGGGAGAAGCTTCTTTCACGGCAGCGGTGATCACGTCGCCCAGGCCGGCATTCAGCCCGGTAGCGCCGCCCAGCGGCAGAATCATCTGCAGCTTGCGCGCGCCGGAGTTGTCGGCCACCTCCAGCATAGTTCTCATCATCACGGCCATAGTTCAAGTCTCCCGTTGGTATCAACCCGTTACGATGCCGCTTCGGCGGGATTCTCGGGCGCCAGCGCCGCCCGGCTGATCACCTGTTTCAGGCGCCAGCGCTTCAGCTTCGACAGAGGACGCGTCTCCTCAAGGCGCACAAAATCGCCCACCCGGGCTTCGTTTTTCTCGTCGTGCGCATAGAACTTCTTGGCCTTGGAAATGACGCGGCCATAAAACCCGTGCGACTTCTTGCGCACCACCTGCACCACGATTGTCTTCTGCATGCGGCTGGAGACGACCTCGCCGATCACTTCTTTGCGCCGTCCCGCGGCCTGCGCCACTTGCGTGTTCGCTTCTGCCATCACTTCTTCTCCGTTGCCGCCGCGGCCAGTTCGCGCTCGCGCGTAATCGTCTTCACCCGGGCAATATCCTTGCGCAGCCCGCGGATCTTCTTGAGGCTTTCGGTCTGCCCCATGTTGAGCTGGAACTTCAGCTTGAAGAGCTGATCGTTCAGATCGCGCTCCTGGTGGCGGAGTTCCTCGTCGGTCAAGTTGCGGACTTTTTCTGCTTTCATCTCCAACCCATTTGAACAATTGGGTAATTTGAAATTTGGTAATTTGAAACCTGTCCAGCTTTGACTTCAAATTACAAAATTACCCATTACAAAATTAAAAAACCGCCCTCAGTGCGCCGCTTCGCGTTTTACGAACGCAGTGCGCAACGGCAGCTTGTGCGACGCCAGCCGCATGGCCTCGCTTGCATCCTGCTGGGTTACGCCTTCCATTTCAAACAAAATCTTGCCCGGGTGCACCACCGCAACCCAGTGGTCGGGAGCGCCCTTGCCTTTGCCCATGCGGGTTTCCGCCGGCTTTTTGGTCACCGGCTTGTCCGGGAACAGGCGCAGCCAGATCTTCCCGCCGCGCTTGATGAAGCGGGTCATGGCCACGCGGCTGGCCTCGATCTGCCGGTCGGTGATCCAGCCCGGCTCGAGCACCTTCAGCCCGTAGTCGCCGAACGACAGCTCGCTGCCGCGCCAGGCTTTGCCGGTCATGCGCCCGCGCTGCTGCTTGCGGTACTTCACTTTTTTCGGCATCAACATAAATCAGCTCTCAGCCATCCACACCCTCTAAACCCATTTGGCCATCGGGCAATTTTGTAATTTGGTAACTTAGCTTCCGAGAAGCCGTGTTTTAACAATTACCCGATTACAAATTACCCAATTACCTAATCCCTTTCTAAAACGCTCCCACCGTCTGCGACTCGCGCTTTTTAGTGGGAAGAATCTCGCCGCGGTAAATCCAGCACTTTACCCCGATCACGCCGTAGGTGGTGCGTGCTTCGGTAAAGCCGTATTCGATGTCGGCGCGCAGCGTGTGCAGCGGCAAACGACCCTGCAAATACCACTCCGAACGCGCGATTTCGTTTCCGTTCAGCCGCCCGCTCACCCGCACCTTGATGCCCTTGCATCCGAAGCGCAGCGCCGAATCCACCGACTTGCGCATGGCGCGGCGGAAGCCGACACGCTTTTCGAGTTGCAGCGCGATGGACTCGGAAACCAGCTGGGCATCGAGTTCGGGCTTGTGCACCTCCTGGATATCAATGTACACATCGCGCCCGTTCATGCGCTTCTGCACGTCCTGCTTCAGCTTGTCAATTTCCGCGCCCTTGCGGCCAATGATGATCCCCGGCCGCGCCGTCTTGATGATCACGCGCAGCTTATTTCCCGGCCGCTCGATCTCGATCGAGCTCACGCCCGCCGACTTGAGCTTGTCTTTGAGCTCGGCTTTCAGCTTGACGTCCTCGAGCAGCTGCTTGTCGTAATCGCGCTCGGCAAACCAGCGCGACTTCCAAGGCTTGGTATAGCCGAGGCGAAATCCGTACGGATGTACTTTTTGTCCCATAAATCCTCGAACCTCTATTTCTTTGCCAATGCTTTCTTGCCTGCTGATTTCCTGGCCACGGCTTTTTTCGCCGGAACTCTCGCCTTTACTGGCGCGTCAGCAGCCGAACTTGCGGCCACGCCGTTCTTGCCCCGCTCGGCCAGCACCAGCTCGATGTGGGCGATGCGGCGCACGTAGCGGTAGGCGCGTCCCATCGGAGCGGGACGGATGCGCTTCATGCGCGGACCGTCGTTGGCCACCGCGCTCTTGACGTAGAGATTGTCCAGGTCCACGTCAATGTTTTTCTCCGAGCTCAGATAGTTCGCATTTTCCACCGCCGAGCGCAGCAGCTTTTCGACCGTTGCCGCCACTCGCTTTTTGGTGAAGACCAGCGTGTTGAGCGCGTCTTCCACCCGGCGGCCTTTGATCAGGTCCAGCACCAGGCGCGCCTTCTGCGGCGAAACCCGCATGTACCGTGCTTGAGCTCGAAATTCCACGCTGTCTCCTTATGCCTTTGGCGCCGGGGCCGCAGGCGCCGCCGGGGCCGCTCCCGCCGCTGGAACCGGCGCGCCGGGACCGCCAGGCACTCCGGCCGGCTTGGCCGCGGCTTCGGTCGCCGCCTTCATCGAGTGCCCCTTGAACTGGCGGGTAAAGCTGAACTCGCCCAGCTTGTGCCCCACCATGTTCTCGGTGACATACACTGGGATAAACTTTTTGCCGTTGTGCACCGCGATGGTGTGCCCGACAAATTCCGGAAGAATGGTCGAGCGCCGCGACCAGGTGCGCAGCACTTTTTTCTCATTGCGCGAGTTCATGGCCTCGATCCGCGATTGCAGGAAGCCATCCACGAACGGCCCTTTTTTGGTTGAACGTGCCATAAAAGCAGCTTCTAGCTGTTAGCTCCTAGCTTCTAGCTTTGTCATCCTGAGGCGCGCCTTACGCGCCGAAGGACCCATGCAACTTCTTATCCTTCTGCATTCCTGGCGACTCTAACCGCGAATCATTCCGCCAAGAACCAGCGGCCAACCACCGGCGGCTACTTGCTTCTTCGCGTCACAATGAACGCGTCGGTCCGCTTGTTATTGCGCGTCTTGTAGCCGCGTGTGGGCTGCCCCCATGGCGTCACCGGATGCCGCCCGCCGGAGGTTTTGCCTTCGCCGCCGCCATGCGGATGGTCCACCGGGTTCATGGAAACGCCGCGGTTATGCGGACGCCATCCCAGCCAGCGGCTCTTTCCCGCCTTGCCGATGGTGATGTTCTCGTGATCAACGTTCCCCACCTGGCCGATGGTCGCCATGCAGTCCTGCGCCACCTTGCGGGTCTCGCCCGAAGGCAACTTCACCAGCGCGTAGTCGCCTTCTTTCGCCACCAACTGCGCCGCGCCACCCGCTGAGCGCACCATCTGGGCGCCCTTGCCCGGCTTCAATTCGAGGTTATGAATTGTGGTGCCGGGAGGAATATTGCGCAACGGCAATGCATTTCCCACCAGAATGTCGGCCTCGGCTCCGCTCACAACTTTCTGTCCGACCTTCAGTCCATCGGGTTGGAGAATGTAGCGCTTCTCGCCGTCGGCATAATTGAGCAACGCAATGCGGGCGGAGCGGTTGGGATCGTATTCAATCGTGGCCACCACGGCCGGGATGCCGATCTTGTCGCGCTTGAAATCAATGATGCGCAGCTTGCGCTTGTGCCCCCCGCCGATGAAGCGCATAGTCATGTCGCCCGAATTGCGCCGTCCGCCGGTGCGCTGCTTGGGCTCGACCAGCGGTTTGTACGGCTTGGTGCTGGTAATGTCGTCGTTCACCAGCGTGGTGCGGTAGCGCAGCGTCTGGGTCGTCGGTCGGTATGTCTTGATTGCCATAAAAAGCTTTCTAAGGGCGATTCCGCCCATCGGGCCACCGAATCGCGCCGCCGCCAGGCCTTCCCGCACTTACCAGAGAACGCGGCCTCTAGCGGTTTCCATATTAAAGATTCTGCGCGTACTCCGGCATTTTCTCGCCCGACTTCAGCCGCACATACGCCTTCTTCCAGTCCGGGCGGTAGCCGGCAAACTTTCCCCGCCGCCGCTCTTTTCCCGGATACATCGCAGTACGCACCGAACTGACTTTCACCTTGAAAATCGACTGCACCGCTTCCTTGATTTCCGTCTTTGTTGCCCTGGGCGCAACCTGGAAGACCAGCGTGTTCTGGTTTTCCTTGATGGCCAAACCTTTTTCGGTGATCACCGGGCGGTGCAATATCTGGTATGCGGATTTCATAATTAGCCCTTAGGCCACCTCCGCCGCTTTTTCGTGCCGCGTGCGCCGCCGCGGCGACGCGGTGGCTTTCTTGACGCTTCTGCCTTCGCCTTCCCCCTCGGCAGCCTGGCGCTGTTTCTTTGAAACCGACCCCTTGAGCGAAACCTGCAACTTCTCAATCGCGGGATGGGAAAAGATCACGCGGTCGTAACGCAGGAGATGGTAGGGATGAACTTCGCCCCCGGTGATCAGTTCCACTCCTTCGAGATTGCGCGAACTCAGCTCCAAATTGCGATTGCTGTGTTTGGCCGACTCCACCAGAAGCGCCGTGCCGTCCACTTTGAGCGCATCGAGCGCGGCGCGGAACTGCTTGCTCTTCGGCTCTTTCACGTCAAAGGCGTTGACCACGATCAGCTTGCCGTCGGCGAACTTGGAAGCCAGCGCCGAGCGCAGCGCGCCCAGCAGCTTTTTGCGCGGAAAAGCATAGTCGTAAGAACGCGGCTGCGGCCCATGCACCGTGCCGCCATGCCGCCACAGCGGCGAACGGATGGAGCCGATGCGGGCGCGTCCAGTGCCTTTCTGCTTCCACAGCTTTTTGCCCGAACCCGAAACCCGCCAGCGGTTTTTGGTGGCGTGGGTGCCAGCGCGCTGCCCGTCGCGGTAGTGCTTTACCGCCTCCCACAGCAGGTCTTCGTTGACTGCGCCGAAAACCTCGTCCGCTAGGTCGAACGTGCCGACTTTTTTGCCGCTCAAGTCGTGAATGTCAATCGTCGCCATATTGCTTTTGCCTTGGGTTAGCCAGCTACCAACGGCTAACGACCAACGACTGCTCCTATGCCTTCTTGGCCGCTCGCTTCGCCGCCTTCAACGGGTCAACCGTTGTGGCGCCGGCAAATCCGCGGCGCTCTCTGGGCGGCTTCTTGGCCTTAGTAATCACCAGGTAGCCGCCGTTCGGCCCCGGCACGCCGCCTTCGACCACCAGCAGATTGTCTTCCTTATCGACTCCTAGAATGCGCAAATTGCGCATCGTGACCCGCGCATTGCCCATGTGCCCCGACATGCGCATGCCTTTGAACACGCGCGAAGGAAAGGCCGAGGAGCCAATCGACCCTGTGATCTGAAACATCGAACCATGGGACTTGGGCCCGCCGCCGAAGTGATGACGCTTGACCACGCCCTGAAATCCGCGCCCTTTGCTGATGCCAACGATATCGACGAATTTCTCGCCTTCAAAAATATCCACCAGCACACGCGCCCCGGCTTTGACCGCCCCATTGCCCTCGGCCTGCTCTTTTTCCTCGACTTCGATGGGCACCTCGCGCACAAACTTCACGGGAGGCAGATTGTTCTTTCCCAGATGGCCACGCATCGGCTTGGTCAGCCGCGACTCTTTCATGAACTCGACGAGGCCAATCTGGGCCGCATCGTAGCCGTCTTTGGTGTGCGTCTTGTGCTGCGTGACCACGCACGGCCCGGCCTGCAGAACCGTCGCGGGATGCACGTCGCCCTTATTGTCAAAGAGCTGCGTCATACCGACTTTTTTGCCCAGAATGCCTGTTACCTTTGCCATCTTTTCACTCCGTGTGGCGCGGGCGCCTCGCCCGCGAACTGGCGGACAAGACTGTCCGCCCCACACAAACTACTTGTGTTCTTTCCCGAAGGCTTTGATCTCGACATCCACGCCGGCAGGAAGGTCGAGCTTCATCAGCGCATCCACCGTCTGCGGCGTGGGGTCGAGAATATCGAGCAGCCGCTTGTGGGTGCGGATCTCAAACTGCTCGCGCGACTTCTTGTCCACGTGCGGCGAACGCAGCACACAGTATTTGTTCTTCATCGTGGGCAGTGGAATCGGCCCCGCCAGCCGCGCCCCGGTCCGCTTGGCCGTATCCACGATTTCGGTGGTGGACTGGTCCAGGACCCGGTAATCGTAGGCCTTTAAGCGGATGCGAATTTTTTCGTTTCCTATCACGTTTTCTCTCTAACCCCTCCCGGCTCGTCCAGGAAGAAAGAACTTGAGGCGTTTACGCGGCGTTTTGAGCCGCGTGCCGAAATCCCGAGCGATGCGAGGGATCTCCAGCCACCTGCCGATTACTGCACAATCTCGCTGATGGTTCCGGCGCCCACGGTGTGGCCGCCTTCGCGGATGGCGAAGCGCAATCCCTTCTCCATCGCCACCGGCGTGATCAGCTCAATCACCAGACTCACGTTGTCTCCCGGCATCACCATCTCGGT
>Ga0335081_10000227_pt1 | contig 106569 bp, 71 predicted proteins | sample Lox_Sample_35_FD_206713 | JGI IMG/M metagenome (GOLD analysis project Ga0335081, IMG submission 206713) | Soil microbial communities from Loxahatchee National Wildlife Refuge, Florida, United States - Lox_Sample_3.5 | ecosystem: Environmental > Terrestrial > Soil > Wetlands | place: USA...
ACGGGTGATAAGGTGCACCTCACTGTTTGTAAACGCCGTGCGCAGCGCGGCAAGGGTATGGGAATATTGCAGCGTATCGCCCAAAAGATAGCCGTCCTGTATTAAAATTTTTTTAGGCGGGTTTTGCATTTTTTTTGACGGATAGAAAAGAAAATTGAGGACGCGGAGTGGAATCCATAAAATAAAGGAAATAATGAATGACAGGATGATAAAGGATCGCTTAAAGTATAAAAGCATGAGAGGATTGAGTGTTCCTTTTAGTAAATAAAATTAAATCAGGGCGTTCCCCTCGCCTTCGCCAAAGCTTAGGCTCAGGTCGGCGCCCGGCCGCACCCAGGAGGGGGTGTGAGTGCAGATCGTCCCGCGCCGCGCTATAATGTTTTGATTGACACGATCAGCGTGCGCCGCGGGAAAGCTACACCCCCGGGGGAAACTTCCCCCTAAAAAGATTTAGATTGTAAAAATACATCCTGAATCCTTACCCTTTTTATTTGTCCATTCAAGATAGTATGTTTAATAACAATAATACGTGCATCGTGCCGAAATAACCGCGCAAAGAACAACGAATCATGCCGCGTTCAATTGATTTCAGGATCGACTTTCTCACTCCGGTCAGCGTCATTCCCGGCCTGGGAACCACACGGACCGCCGCGCTCAGCGAATCGGGCATATTCACCCTCGGCGATCTTCTGTACCATTTTCCGCGCCGCTACATAGACCGGTCCAAGATAACTCCACTATCCGAATGCCACAACCAGATCGGTTCTGTGGTCAACGTGATCGGAGAGATCACCAGAACACGGGTCGAGCGCGGCAGGCGGCCGCGGTTCAGGATACAGCTTTCCGACGCGACCGGCACCATGGAAGCTCTCTGGTTCGCCGGCATCCCGTATTTCCGCAACGTCCTGAGCGTGGGCCAGCGCGTGCTCTGCACCGGAACGGTCTCGTACCACACCCGCGTGCAGATGGTCCACCCGCAGACCGAACGGCTGGCCGAAAACGCGCAGGTGCCCGACGTGCTGTTCCTTCCGGTGTACCCGCTCTCGCTTGCCATGGAAAACGCGGGGATCGGCCAGAAGCTGTTGCGCAAGTCAATCGACTGGGCGCTGCGGAACATCCAGCACTTTCCGCAGCTGCTGCCGCACGCCATCGAGGAGAAACGGGGCTTCCCGCCGCTTGACAAATGCATTTCGGCGCTCCACCGTCCCGCCGACCCCCGGCGCCTTGACGCCTTTAACGCACGCCTGGTATACGAGGAACTCTACAAGCTCGCCCTCACTCTACGCTGGAGCAGGCGCAAGTTCGCGCTTCCGGGCCGGAGCATGGAACCGGGCGCGCTTCCACAAAAAATCGAGCGACTGCTTCCCTTCACGCTCAGCGACGGCCAGAAAAAGGCCGTTGCCGTGCTGCATGCCGACGCGGCCGGCGACCGGCGCATGCACCGGCTCCTGCAGGGCGACGTGGGATCGGGCAAGACCGTGGTGGCGTTTTTCGCGTGCCTGCCCGCGCTCAACCAGGGTATGCAGGTTGCATGGCTCGTGCCCACCGAAATCCTCGCCCGCCAGGCGTTCACGACGCTCTCGCGGTGGCTCGATCAGCTTGACATACGGCATGACCTGCTCACGGGCCGGAGCGCGCCGGCCGACCGTGCAGCCATCGCCAAGGGGCTTTCCGGCGGCGGCCTCAGGTTCCTGGTGGGCACCCATGCGCTGCTGCAGCCGTGGGTGAAATTCAGGAAGCTCGGCATGATCGTGATTGACGAGCAGCACAAGTTCGGCGCGCAGCAGCGCCTCCTGCTTGCGGAAAAAGACGCGGCGGCCGACCTGCTGGTCATGTCGGCCACGCCCATTCCGCAGACGCTTGCCAAAACCCTGTACGGCGACCTGGACGTCGTGTCGCTGCAGTCGCTGCCCGCCGGCCGCATGCCGGTGAGCACCCACCTGGTGCCGGAAAACAAACGGGGCGACATGGAACGTTTCGTGCTCAAGGAAATTCAGACGAACGGCGGCCAGGTGTTCCATGTGGTCCCGAGGATCGAGCGGGACGATGGCCCGGATGAAGATCAGAATCTCAAGGACGTGCAGACCGTTTATGATTCCCTTAAAAAGGGCGCATTCTCGGAAATTGAAATGGCGCTGGTGCACGGGCAAACCGACCCGGACGAGCGGCAGGAGATCATGAAAAAATTCGCAGCCGGAAAAATCAAGGCGCTTGTAGCAACCACGATCATCGAGGTGGGGATAGACATCCCGGCCGCGACAATCCTTATCGTCGAAAACGCCGAGCGATTCGGCCTGTCGCAGCTTCATCAGCTCCGCGGAAGGGTCGGAAGGTCGCCAAAAAAATCCTATTGCTTCCTTCTTGCCGATGCGGCAGAGGGCACCCCCGCCCATAAGCGGCTGTCTTATTTCTGCGCGCACCACAACGGGTTCGACATAGCCGAAATGGATCTTTCGATGCGTGGTCCCGGCGAAGTTGCGGGATTCCGCCAGAGCGGCTGGGAAAACCTCCGGATGGCCGACATCCTCAGGGACGCCAGGCTTTTCAATGAAATCCAGAACGATCTCGATGAGCTTTTCCTTAAAACCGCCTCCCTGCCCGGGCGGTAAAGAACCTTCATTTTTTATTGGTTGCCCCCTCCCTTTGAATTTATTTTATTTCTATAACTGTTTTTGTACCGTAAATCCCAATATATTATATTAAATCCTATTAAATTTTTCGCCTGATCCATTTTAACGGCCCGGACTCTTGTTCATCCTTACAAGCAGGTAAAAATTTATGATCCCAGTCATCGTATGTACGCTCTACGTCATGTGCTCAATAGCTCTTCTAGCCTACGGTGCGCAGTGTTACATACTCACTTACCTCTATTTGAGGAAGCGGCCTGTCAAGCTTGATTTTCAACGGCGCACCATGAACTATTTCGATTCGATCACCGATGAAAAAGGATACCCGACCGTGGTGACGCAGCTTCCCATGTACAATGAAAAAACCGTTGCCAAGAGGATCATCGAGGCGGTTGCCGCCATGGATTACCCGCTTTCAAAGCACGAAATCCAGGTCCTTGACGACAGCAAGGACGAAACGCGCGAGCTGGTGGACAAGACAGTTGCGCGTCTCGCGGCGCAGGGCCACAGAATATCGGTGATCCGCAGGACAGACCGCACCGGATTCAAAGCCGGCGCGCTGCAATACGGCCTCGAACGCACCGAAGCAGAATTCGTCGCCATCTTCGACGCCGATTTCGTGCCGCACAAGGATTTTCTCAAGAAGTCAATCTGCTTTTTCATCAACAGGCCGAAACTCGGGCTCGTTCAGGGAAGATGGGCGCATCTGAACAGCACGGCGTCCCTCATCACGCGGCAGCAGGCAATGGGCATCGACGGCCACTTCATGGTGGAACAGGCCGCCCGCAGCTGGAACAACCTCTTCATGAATTTCAACGGCACCGCCGGCGTTTTCCGGCGTGAGGCCATTAAATCCAGCGGCGGCTGGCATCACGACACGCTCACCGAAGACATGGACCTCTCCTACCGCATGCAGCTCAAGGACTGGGAAACCGAATATGTGCCCGACCTCGAAGTGCCGGCCGAACTGCCCGAAGATATCAATGCGTTCAAGAACCAGCAGTTCAGGTGGGCAAAAGGTTCCATACAGACCGCGCTCAAGATCATCCCGCTCCTGTACCGGAAAAAACTCCCGATTTTCAAATTTCTCCAGGCCATTCTCCATCTGACCCATTATTCGGTGCACCCGCTCATGCTCATGCTCGCCTTTCTCACGCTGCCGGTGCTGTTTTTCTTCAAAGTCTATCTGCATCCGGCCATTCTCGCAAGCGTCATCTCCACGATGATTCTCGCCACGAGCGGCCCGGCCAGCATGTATATGATTTCGCAGCATTATCTCGGCCATAAAATCAGGAGAAAAATCCTCATGGTTCCGGCCATGATGCTTATCGGCACGGGCCTGGCCGTGAACAACGCCAGGGCCGTCATCGAAGCCCTGTTCCGCAAGAATTCCGAATTTCTCCGCACTCCCAAAAAAGGCCAGTACGCGAAGACTTCATACAAGCCCCTCAAAGACATCACGTGGATGATCGAGCTTTTTTGCGGACTCTATTGCCTGACCGGCCTGTGGCTTTTCATCGGATTTTCAAACGCGATCGTGAGCCCGTTCCTCGTGCTTTATTCATCCGGCTTTCTCTTTGTGGGGATGCTCTCCATACTGCATTACCGGAGGCCTGAGCTTATTTCCCTCAGGCTGTGGCAGCAGCAGCTCCCTGCGCCGGAATAAGCCGGGCAAGCTCCCCGCTTTTTTATTCAAAGTGAAATCATACGCAATCATCGGCACAGGCGCCATCGGCGGATATTACGGCGCACGACTTGCTGCCGCCGGGTTCGACGTTCATTTTCTCGCCCGCAACGATTACCGGTACATCCGCGACAACGGCCTTGTCATCGAATCCAAGGACGGCAATTTCACCCTCCCCCGCGTCAATGTTTACAGCAGCGCCGCGGACATGCCGGCCTGCGACGTCGCCGCGATTACGCTCAAGGCGACGGCAAACCACATTCTCCCGGAAATTCTTCCCGCGGTTGTCAAGAAAGACGGCGCGGTGCTCGTCATGCAGAACGGCTTCGGCTACGAGGAGCAGGTCGCCAAAATCGTTGGGCCCGAACGCGTGCTCGGCGTTCTCTGTTTCATCTGCTCGAACAAAACCGGCCCTGGCCATATTATGCATCTTGATTTCGGGCATGTCACCGTAGCCCAGTTTACAAAAGACGATACGCCGAGCGGCATCACCCCGCTCATCAAGGAAGTCGCCGCCGATTTCACCAGGGCCGGGATCACCGTGCATACGGCGCCCGACCTCGGCACGGCGCGGTGGAAAAAGCTGGTGTGGAACATCCCCTACAGCGGGCTTTCGGTGGTGCTGTCCGCCTTGACGGATGCAATTAACAAAAACCCCCAGTCGCGGGAACTCGTCGTCAATCTCATGCACGAAGTGCGCGCGGCCGCAAGGGCCTGCGGCCACCCGATTGAGGAGGGATTTGTCGCCAAGATGATTTCCGACACCGATTCCATGACGCCCTACCGCACGAGCATGATAATTGACTATAAGGAAAAAAGGCCGATGGAAGTTGAGGCGATATTCGGGAATCCTTTACAAGCAGCAAAAAAGGCGGGAGCAAAAATGCCGCTGGTGGAGATGCTGTATCAGGAGTTGAAGTTTATGGATGAGAATAATAAATAATTAAAAATAGAGTTGTTCGTTCCCCCGCCTCGCCCAATTAGTGCGAGGCGGGAGGATTCGCCGCTCGTGCTGTCCGAGCCCGCTCATCTTATTTTTTCCGTGCCGGGTGAGTTTCACAAGCGGCCCGAGTGCCGACCTGAAAAACAGTCCACGCAATCCGCCCCGATTCATATCTTCACCATAATATTATTCCCTTTAATCGATTATCATCCCGCTTTGCCTGTTCCTGCCCGTCTTATTCCTTCTTCCCCTTCAACATAAACTCCACCCCGACGCCGAACTCAAACCCGCTTTCCTGGCCTGACAAAAATGCAAGCGTGAAATCCGCTCCCAGCATCCGGTTGAAAAACGTTCCGCCGGCGCCCAGGGAGAACCGGCTCACGCGCTGGTCGCTCCCGAAGGCAAGGCTGTACTCGCCGTTGTCATTGGAAAACTGGGAGCGCGCCTCCACGGGCGTGAACTGCCGGAATTCGTCCCCGTGGTACTGGCCCCAGCGCGAGTTGAGGCGCATGTTGTCGTAGCCGAGGCGGCAGAATGCCTCAACGGACTTGGGAATGCGCAGGCCGGGCACCGCATTCACATTTCCTTCGAGCCCAAGCCCGATGTAATCGTAGCCGCGGCTCTTGCCCGGCGTGTTCGCGCCCGCGCCAAACGAGGCCCAGAAAAATTCGTGGCCGTATTCGAACCATGCTTTTCCGTAGGTTTGCAGAAGCGAAGATGCTCCGATCCCCAAAGTAAACGACGAAAACGCCCAGTTGGTGTCGCCGCGGGCCGGACCGTACTGCAGCGGATAGTTCTTTGGACCCGGCGCATAGTCCTGGATTTTATTTCGCCAGTATTCCATCGACAGCGCAGGCTGATAGGTGAATCCCGCGTACCCGATTTTTCCGATGGTGTTCCACTGCCACGAAACGCTGTCGCCCACGAGCGCGTCCTCGTTGCCGTCCGGCTTCTGCGGCGCCATGCCCTTGGTCACGTACACAAAATGGTTTGACGCGATGTCGAGGTTGAAATTGCTCTGCACCGGCACGCCTTCCGTGCCGATGTTCACGTCGCCGCCGTACGAGGGAATGGTGCCGTAAAAAAAACGGTCTTCGAAGGTGTTGGTGAGGTCCCTGAGCGAGTCGAGGTTTCCCGTTGCGCCGCCGTGGATCCCGATCCTCACGAGCGGGTGCACCTGGCTGCCAAGATACGCCGAAAGCCGCGTGAGCCCCATCACGGTGCGCGAATCCTGGCCGGCCGATGTGGTGAGCGTTCCGGTGTATCCGGTTGCGACGATGCCGAACCGCATGTATTTTGCGGGCGTTTCCGCCGCGACCGTGACGCCGAACCGGTGTAGCGGCGCAAGCGAAAGCGTCTGGCCCGCCGATGTCCGCTCGAGCCATGCCGGCTCGTAATCGAACATGAGGTAGAGAATGTCCCTTTTCCCCACTGTCAATTCCGGAATCACCGGTACGTTCGACGATTCGCTGCCGCTGTCGGCGGTTTTCGCGTTTACAAGGGAGAGCATGTTCCAGCCCAGTTCCAGGTGCACGCTGCTGCTCTCTTTTTCAAAAATCCCGAGCGGAGAGCCGAAGGCGTCGTATTCGTTGTAAGCGTCGGGGTCGGTGAAGCGCGGTGTTCCATAGGCCTGGTCGGAAATGGGCCTTGAAGAAAGGAGGCCGGTTTCGGAGACGCCGGCCCAGGCTGAAAACGCGATTATCAGGATAAAAAATAATGGCATATTCTTTTTCTCCGGATGAATAACAAGGCATTGCCGTCTCGTTCCCAATATAAACAATGCGCCGACTCGATTGCCTTGGGCATTGTCAAAACGTATTTATTTATCACTGTAGTTATTTCAGTGAGGTCCTCAATGAAAATTCTCATGATCCTCGGCCATCCTGACAAAAACAGTTTCAACCACGCCATTGCCGCCGCGGCCATGGACACCTTGGAGGCAAACGGGCACACCGTATTGTTCCACGACCTTTACGAGGAGAGATTCGACCCGGCCCTTCCCTCCCAGGAAATCGCTGACCAGGCAATTTTGCCCACGGATATCGAACTGCATTGCAGGGACGCGGCAGCGGCCGACGGCATGGTGATCGTGCACCCCAACTGGTGGGAACAGCCGCCCGCAATTGTCAAGGGATGGGTCGACCGGGTGCTGCGGCCGGGCGTGGCCTACAGGTTTCTTGATGGCGATAGCGGCGCGGGCACCCCCGTCGGCCTTCTCAAGGCGAAATGCGCCGTGGTGTTCAACACATCGAACACGCCTGAAAAACGGGAGCGCAAAGTATTCGGCGACCCTCTTGAGATGCTTTGGAAGAATTGCATTTTTAATTTATGCGGAGTGAATAAATTTTACCGGAAGATGTTCCGCGTGGTCGTGACCAGCACCATGGAACAGCGACAGGCGTGGCTGGGAGAGGTAAGGGACAGTATCGATCGATATTTCTCAGCTGACGAGAAAATTAAGAAATAATGCATGGCCTACAAAACGCCGTCGCGGTCCGGCAGGAACACTTCCGTCAGAATGGCGCTTATCGCCGCGAAAAAGGTGAAAAGAAAAATGCGCCATAAAAATCCGGTGAGCAGGTGAATGGCATCCGTCTGCACGGAACCCAGAAAAACTGAAGTCATCGTCGCAAGAATTCCTATTAGCAAACCTGCAACCGCCGCCGATACGATGCGCATCTGAAGCGCTGCGCCGCCGGCCCCGAGCGTGACGGCCGCGCCCGCGATGAACGGCACGACGACGAGGGGCAAAACTATCCCCTTGAACGCGGGAAGATGATGGGAGCCGCTTTGAAAGAAATATTCGGCCGCGCCCATTACCGCGGCGCCGCAAATTGCCCACGCAACGGCATGCCAGCGCCGGGGAGGCAGCGCTGCGCGCTGCTTTTCACGGCGGGCCACCCTGCTCCTTATTGTCAATGGCCAATTGTAAAAGAAGCCGAACACCCAATGCTCCAGAAGCGCGCCGCTCTCGCCGAACACGGGCACGATGTGCACCGCGCCGGTCGCCCAGTGAACGGCCATGAACCGGGCAAGCACCGGATACCGGTACGCCATCTGGATGGGAAACGCCAGATACCCGACATATTTGAAAAAGGCCAGCACGAGCGCGATATTGTAGTCCCTGACGTTGCGTTCCCTGATGACAAGGTACAGCACGTAAATGCCCCGCGCGATTGATCCGGGGGAAACGGGGATCACCTGGAACAGGGCGACGATGCCCGCACCCACCGCCCAGGCCTGCGCCCGGGGCATTTCGGGGTGCGAGAGCACATACCAGACGGCGAGCGCGATGGCCACGACATGGGTGGTGGGCATCAAACAGATGTGAACGGCAAGACTCTTGAGGTACTTCTGTATGAAAGGCTCCTTCACCTGCGATATAATCGTACCGGCGTCCTCTTCGCTGATCTGCCGCGTCTCGCGGCCCTCGGCCACCATGTCAAGGAGCCACCGCTCGCGCGCGGCGCTGATGAAGAAAAGCCGGAATGGCCGGACAAAGATATAGTCGAGCCGGTCCTTGGCGTATTCCCGGTTTGTCAGGAATTTATGGAGGACAGCGGGCAAGAGCGACAGGCAGCAGTGGAAAAGGAAAAGGCCGAACGACGACGCAACGGCCCGGGCCTCGCGCTCGTCAATGCGGCCCGCCCGGTGCCATGCAGCCGCCATTTCCAGCATTTTGCCCCTGACCACGGCGCCGAGGTATTTCGTATTTGTCAACAGCAACGAATAGTGGCGCCGCCAGCCCTCATGGGACCACAGCCGGCGCACGATTTTTCCCGCAACCGGGACGCATCCGATCAGGCTGAAAAGGACGGTTTTAAGCTTGTTTTTTCGAAGAGCAAGCTCTCCTGCCGTGTCAACCACGTGCCGGACGCCCCACCCGGTGACCGCGCTGTCAAGCATTGTTTTCCAGAGGCGGCCGCTGCAAAATATCCTGAAATGATGGTGCGTGATGTCCGCGACCGAATCGCGGTAGATCGCCTCGGCGGTCTTGAGTTCATCAAGTAGCCCGTTCATGTCCTGGAACTGTTCCCGGTGCGATGCCACGAACGTCTCGAGCTTTTTCACATCGCCGCGGTCGAACTGGACAATGCTGCCGCGGGCAAGCCCTTTCAAAATCAGAATAACGTCGCCGGGGCTCATGGGTAAAAAGGGCAGAAGCGCAAGTCCCGCCCTGAAATCGACGGCCACAAGCCCGCGGGAGGGCTCGTTGTCGGTTTCGAGGCGCTTGAGGCAGTTGGGCTGGCTCTTCCAGGTGCTCCATTCGTACTGCCGCGCGAATTCATGAGCGCCGACATCATGCAAAAGCGAAACGAAATCGGCCATGAACCTTTTTTTCGACCGGTATTCAGGCGATCCGAGTTTCATTTCGTCAACCTTGCCGTGCCGCGCCCAGAGTCCGAGAAGGTCCATGCGCTCGTCAATTTCCAGCCGCCAGGTGCGGCCCGCGATCCAGTCGCTCATCTCCCCCATGCTGCCGAGTGCTGCGTCGGCAAAGATCGCGTGAACGTCGTTGACCATGCGTTCGTCGCCGAACCGCACGCGGGCCGCCCTGCGTATGAACTTCTGCCACAGCGCGCCGCTTTTTGCCGCGGCCGGATTGCATTGGAGCTGAAAGGCCCCCTGAAACCCGACCGCATAGAGCGCATCGCGGAACCATTTTGAGAACGCCGAGGGCGGGATGAAGATTTTCAAGGCATACGCGCCGCCCACGGTAATGCCGGAAATTCCCTGCGGTCCCAGGCTCTCCACGCGCACCTTGTAAACCTGGCCCGCAAAACCGCCGCCCGCAAAACGCTCCACCCTCAGGTCGGCGCGGCATTTTTTTTGGGCGCCATGTGCGGCAACGGGCTCCATGTCGTAGGACAGGAGTGCCCCCTCGTCGTAGCGCGAAACAGGCGCGGGCCGGTGCAGGCCCAAATTGCAATATGCCCGTTCGAGTTCCCGGCACAATGTGGGAGAATATGAATCGGTCACCGGTGTATTTCCTTTTTGTAAATCGCCTTATAAGCAAGAGTATTTATTTGATCGGCCGAAGATTTCAAAAAATAGTATTTTTGGCGCGACAATTTGCGGTTATTATCGGATTTTATTAAAGTTGACCATAAAAAATTGAAAATTCTTTTTAAGGGGGACCGTCTCCCCCTCTTTGGCGCCGGAGTCTCGTGGTATGCGTAGACCAGAGTGGCTGGCGAACCACAGTGACCGCCGGCGTGCGGCATCTCGATACTCCGCTCCAAGGAGCGGCTACTCGATGACCGCGCGACGAGGAGGCCGCAACGAGGGATTTCGCGCGCCCAACTTGAAAGGGCGCGCAATGCGACTTCCCCCGCCAGATATATCTTTCATTGCTTTATTCCCCTACTTCTTTGCCCATTCTATAGATATCATATATATTTAATAGGTTTTTCTCCAGAAAATCCAGAAAATGGAACCCATAAAACCATCCGGCGGTGGCAAGGGAATGGTATGCCCATAAAAAGCATGACAGGCTTTGGCCAAGCGGAAATGCATACGGCTTCGGGCACGTTCAGGGTGGAGCTGCGCGCGGTCAACAACCGGTTTCTCGACCTGCAGATCCGTCAGCCCAAGTCACTTTCCAACCTTGAGCAGAAGATTAAAACCACCATCTCCGAGACAATACCGCGCGGCAGCGTGTCGGTGTTCATCTCCTGCGACCGGGAAAACGGCGACGCGAAACTCACCTGGGACAAGGCATCGGTGGAGAATTATCTGCGGATCTTCCGGGAAATAAAGAGGAAATACAAGCTTGCCGGCGATGCGACCCTGAGCGACCTGCTCCATTTCAGCGACTTCATAAAAGCAGAATCGGTGCAGGCTGATGAAAAAACGATATGGAAGCATTTCAGCCCGGTGCTTTCCAAGGCCATTGAGAATTTCCAGCGCTCGCGCGCTGACGAGGGCGAGCACCTGATCCGCGACCTGAAAAAAACGCTCGACGCCGTTTCACGCCTTTTAAAGGACGTGGAGGCGCGCGCGCCGCACCGCATCGAGGAGTATTCAAAGGAGCTTTCGAAACGCATCCAGAAGCTGCTTGCCGGCCCGGCCGACGAGGCGCGGCTGGCGCAGGAAGTGGCGCTCATGGCAGACAAGATGGACATTTCGGAGGAATGCACCCGGCTGCGCGCGCACATTAATGCGTTTGTCAAGGACTTCGCCAGCAGCGAGCCGGTGGGCAAGCGCATGAACTTCCTGTTGCAGGAGATGAACCGGGAGGCCAACACCATCGGCTCCAAGGCCAACGACACCGAGATATCGCACCTATCGGTGACCCTCAAGGAAAACATCGAGAAAATACGGGAACAGATCCAGAACATAGAATAAATGCGCGCGGCGCGCGCCGCGCAAGGAGGAGCAATGCTCGAACAGGAACTTGACGAACTGGAAAAACGGGGCATCAACCGGTACAAGGCCGTGATCATGGCCGCCCAGGAGGCCCGCTTCATCAACGACCAGATCCGGCTCGGCATCGTGAAGCCCGAGGACAAGCCAACCACGTCCGCGCTCAAGCGGCTGTTCGAGGGCCGGGTCGTCGAGAACGAGGAAAACGAGGCAGAAGGATAGGAAGAAAAGAGTGGCCGCAGAGACACAGAGCACAGAGAAAAATAAAATAGAGTTGGAAGTTGAAGGGTGAAAGTTGAAAGCAACGAAAAGAGCAAAGCACATTTAACTTTCAACTTCCAACTTTAAACTGTTTGCCATCCCTGTGTCCTCTTTGCCTCTGCGGCGATTTTATTTTATCGTCAGATAAATCTGCTGGAGAAACTATCCCATGGAACCCGTCCAGCGCATCGTCCTCGGCATCACCGGCGGCATCGCCGCCTACAAGATGCCGCAGCTCCTACGGCTCCTTTCGAAAAACGGCATCAGCGCCAAGGTCGTGCTCACCCAGAGCGCCCGCCCGCTCGTGGGCGAGGAGGCGCTGCGCGTCGTGTCGGGCAATCCCGTGTACTGCGAGGACGTCCCCGCCGGTCACGACATGGCGCACATCGAGCTTGCCAAATGGGGACAGCTCCTGCTTGTGTGCCCGGCAACCGCCAACACCATCGCCAAGATCGCGAACGGCATCGCCGACAACCTGCTTACCACGCTCGCCCTCTCGTTTGAACACCGCACCATAATCGCGCCCGCCATGAACACCGCCATGTGGAACAACAGGGCCACGCAGGACAACATCGCCGCTCTCAGGGCGCGCGGCTGCACCGTGCTGCCTGTTGACGAAGGGGAACTCGCGTGCGGCGACGAGGGCCCGGGCCGGCTGCTGCCGCTCGAGACGATCGTTGAACGGGTGCGCGGCGCGGGGCGGCCGCGGCCGCTTGCCGGCAAAAAGGTGCTCATCTCGTCGGGCCCCACGAGCGAGGCGCTTGACGCGGTGCGCGTGATCTCCAACCGCTCGTCGGGCAAGATGGGTGCCGCGCTCGCCGCCGCGGCCCTTTCCGCGGGTGCGGACGTGTGCGTGGTGTCGGGACCGGCCGTCGCGCCGCTGCCGGCCGGCTGCCGTGTTGTGCGCGTCTTCACCGCGCTCGAGATGAAGGCCGCGCTCGAAAAGGAATTCAGGTCATGCGACATTTGCATCATGGCCGCGGCCGTGGGCGATTTCAGGCCCAAGGAGGTGGTGCAGGGGAAAAAGCACCGCAGCGGCGCCGCTTCGTGGACCGTGGAGCTCCTGCCCAATCCCGACATCGCCGAAGGCCTGGGAAAAAAGAAAAAGCGCCAGATCCTGGTCGGTTTTTCCCTTGAAACCAAGGCCGACGAAGTTGCCGCGCGCGTCAAGATGAAAAAGAAAAACTGCGACATGATGGTGGTCAACGCGGTGGAATCGGCCATGGAGGCCGACGCCGCGAGCGCGGCCATCATTTACAAAAACAAACCGGCGCAGCACCTTCCCCGCGCAGACAAACGCGAACTCGCTGAGAAAATCATGGCCAGCATCATCACGCTCATGGGGCCTTCGCATGGATGACCTGCGCGTTTTGGCGGCCGCCTATGTCGCGCAGCAGCGGGAAATGGGCATGCCCGATATTATTTGCGGCCCCGGCGCAAGCGCCACGGCGCTGCTGAGGGCGTTTGACAAGAGCGACTCCGGCCGTCCGCAGCCGGCTTCCCCTTCCCCGCAGAAAAAATCGCCCGCCGGCCCCGTGCAACAAAAGACCTCCTCACCGCGGCTTCTGCCCGTCTCGCATCTCATTGGGGCAAGAAAAAAAACCTTTCCCTCCCCCGCCGCCCCGGCGGCGGAAAACGATCCCGTGCGGCAGGCGCTTGCCGAACTCTTTCACGCCACGAAAAACTGCATGGAATGCGGCCTGGGAAAGACCCGCACGAAGTTCGTGTTCGGCACCGGCAACCCGCGCGCGAGGCTCATGATCGTGGGCGAGGCGCCGGGGCGCGACGAGGACCTGCAGGGCCTGCCGTTCGTGGGCGCTGCCGGCGAGCTGCTCACCAAGATGCTCGCCGCGATCGACCTTGACAGAAAGAAACACGTGTTCATCGCCAACGTGCTCAAGTGCCGGCCGCCCGACAATCGGACCCCCGAATCATCGGAAATCCTCGCGTGCGGCAGGATCCTTTCGGGCCAGATCGACATCATCAAGCCCACTGCGCTGCTGCTCATGGGCAGGACTGCGGCCCAGGCACTGCTCAACACCTCCGAAAGTCTTGGCGCGCTGCGCGGCAAACAGCATTTTGTTGCAGGGATCCCCGCCTTTGTCACATATCATCCGGCCGCGCTCCTGCACAACCCGGCCAACAAGACCCCGGCGTGGGAAGACCTCAAGAAGCTCAAAATTATTTTTTCCGAACTGGGTGTATATGCTGCAAGTGAGAACGAGCGAACCGTTTACAACAGATAAGATCCCGCCGCAGGCGCTCGAGGTGGAGCGCACCGTGCTCGGCTCCATGCTCATCGACCAGGTGGCGGCCGACACGGCCATGACCCTGATCAAGGAAGACTGCTTTTACGCCACGCAGAACCGGTATATATTCCAGTGCCTCGCAGCGATGTCGGAAAAGAACATCCCCTTCGACATCCTCACCCTTGCCGAGGAGCTCAAGAAGCGCAGCCTGCTCGAAGCCGTGGGCGCCGAGCCGTACCTTTCGGAGCTCGTTTCGAGCGTGGCGACGTCGGCGAACGTCGAGCACCACTGCCGCATCCTCATTGAAAAATCGACATTACGCCAGCTCATCACCACGGCCGGCGAGATCACCACCGAGTGCTTCTCCGCCGACGCCGAGGCGCCCGTCGTGCTCGACACCGCCATGGGAAAAGTGTTCGGCATTTCCGAGGCGCGCATCAAGAACACGTTCGAGTCGCTCAACGACCTCCTGCCCAGGACCTTCAAGGACATAGAAAATTATTCCAAGGGCGGCGTGCAGGGCGTGCCCACCGGATTCAAGGACCTCGACGAGATCACGTCGGGCCTGCAGAAGGGCGACTTCATCGTCGTGGCGGGCAGGCCGTCCATGGGAAAGACCGCGTTCGCCCTGTCCATCGCGCTGCACGCCTCGGTGGCCGCCAAATACTGCACCGCCATTTTCTCGCTTGAAATGTCGAAGGCGCAGCTCGCGCAGCGCATGCTGTGCGGCGAGGCGCGCATCGACATGCACGCACTGCGCAGCGGCAAGCTGCCGCAGCGCGAGCTGCCCAAGCTCGCCATCGCGGCGGGGCCGCTCGCCGAGGCGCCGCTCTTCATCGATGACACGCCCGGCATCACCGTGCTCGAGTTGCGCGCAAAGGTGCGGCGGCTCAAGGCAAAGCAGAAGCTTTCGCTCGTCATCGTGGATTATCTCCAGCTCATGGACTCGTCGATACGCATGGAAAACCGGCAGCAGGAGATTTCGCAGATCTCACGCTCCTTAAAGAGCATCGCCAAGGAGCTCGAGGTGCCGGTGATCGCGCTCTCGCAGCTGTCGCGCGCGCCCGAGCAGCGCGGCGGCGATCACCGGCCGCAGCTTTCCGACCTGCGCGAATCGGGCGCGATCGAGCAGGACGCCGACGTGGTGATGTTCGTGTTCAGGGAGGAATTCTACGCCAAGGACGACCCGACCAAGCAGGGCATCGCCGAGATCATCGTTGGCAAGCAGCGCAACGGCCCCACCGGGGTGGTCAATCTTGCCTTTGTCAAGCAATATGCCCGCTTCGAGAATCTCGCCGTGCCGCACGGCGACGAGGGGGCGCAATTCTGATGACCGCCGTGAGCATGGTCTCCCAGGTCGGGCGCGGCTTTTTTGCCCTCGTGGCCGGCGGCAAGACGTTTCTCGCCCATGTGGCCCGCATGGCCGCGCTGGTCGTGAGCATCTTCTCCCGCGTTCCCCTTATCGTGAAAAACGTCCCCATCTCCATCGAGCAGATGTACGGGATCGGCATCGACTCGCTGCCACTCGTCTCGGTTATCGCGATCTTCATCGGCGCCACCACGGTCACGCAGGGGGTGTACCAGTTTTCTGGTTTCGTCCCGCTCAAGTTTCTCGGCCTCGCGGTGTGCAAGACGCTCATCAATGAGATAGGCCCGGTGTTCACAAGCATGGTGGTGGCCGGCCGCATCGCCACGGCCATCGCCGCCGAAGTCGGCTCCATGAAGACCGGCGAGCAGCTCGACGCCATGCAGTGCCTCAACCTCGACCCGGTGCGCTACCTGTACATGCCCAAGATGATCGCGTGCATGATCATGGTTCCCATGCTCGTGATCTGGAGCGAGCTGATCGCTTTCATCAGCTCCATCTTCACGGTGATCTTCTCGGTGAAGATGACGCTGTTCGTCTATATCAACGGGCTCAAATTCCTGTTCAACCCAAGCGACCTTATCCTGGGCGTGGTGAAGACGTCGGTATTCGGCGCCATCATCGCGCTCACGGGGTGTCATTTCGGCCTCGAAACCAGGGGCGGCGCCGAGGGTGTGGGGAATTCCACCACCAAGGCGGTGATGACCGCGTTCGTGCTGATACTGGTTTTTGATTTTGTGATCGCGTTTATTGTGTGGTGATTTTAGAAGAATACATTACCTATTTTTATGGAGGACGCCTCACCCCTTCTCCCCTGGTCCGAAGGGCGGGGTGATGAGGTGGGGCGCAAACGATCAGGCAAAAAAATCCATGCTCAAGATAGAACACCTCAAGAAACGCTTTGGCAACCAGCTCGTGCTCGACGACGTCAACCTCGAAATCAACGTCGGCGAGGTGGTGTGCATCATCGGCCAGAGCGGCGGCGGCAAGAGCGTGATCCTCAAGCACATCATCGGCCTCATGATCCCGGACGGCGGCCGCATTCTTCTTGACGGGGAAGAAATATCCTCCCCCACCAAAAGGCCTTCCGATTTCGACAAGGTGCGCAACCGCCTCGGCATGCTGTTCCAGGGCGCCGCCCTGTTCGACTCCAAGAGCGTGGGCGAGAACATCGCGTTCCCCCTGCGCGAGCACACCTCGTTTACGGAGGAGAAGATCAGCGGCATCGTGGCCGAAGCGCTCGAAATGGTGGGGCTTCAGCAGAGCTTCCAGTACAAGATGCCCTCCGAGCTGTCGGGCGGCATGAAGAGCCGCGTGGGCCTCGCGCGCGCGCTCGTCATGAAGCCCGAGATCATGCTCTACGACGAGCCCACGAGCGCGCTCGATCCCATCATGACCGACAAGATCAACGACCTCATCCTGTCCCTGCGCAACAAGCTCAAGATGACCTCGGTGGTGGTGTCGCACGACATCGCCTCGGCGTACAAGATCGCCGACAAGATGGCCATGATTTACGAAGGGAGAATCATCTTCTTCGGCACGCCGGCGGAAATCCGCGCGTCGCGCAACCCGTACATCCAGCAGTTCATCCGCGGACAGCGCAAGCTGCAGTACGCCGTCGGCTCCAAGGACGAGGAGGAATCGGCGCTCCAGAAAACGGTGGACATCGACGAGATAAAACAGCGCGTCACGCTCGACCGTCGTTTGCGGCGTGACAAGAGCTTCGACGCCGCCGCGCGCGACGCGCTCACCGGCCTCATGGGGTTCGAGCAGTTCTCGGCGGTGCTCAAGGACGAGATCGAGCGCTCGATCGGCGACCGCGAACCCATGGCGCTCGCCCTGTTCGGCCTCGACCGGCTCAGGGAGATCGGCGACAAATATGGCCAGGAATTCTGCGGCACCATAATACGCGAAGTGGGCAGGAAAATCGGGCTCAGCATCCGCGGCACCGACAGCGCGGGCCGCTTTTCGAGCGACGAGTTCGCCCTCATCCTCACCAAGACCGACCCGGCGGTCCTTGACAAGACCGTTGAGCACATCAGGAAACGCATTATGGAGATCTCGGTGAGAACGCCGGTCGGCGAGAACGTCCACCCGGTGCTGAGCGTGGGGGTCGCCCTGTGCGGAGAGACCACGGCTTCGGCGGAGGTGCTCACCCACACCGCGGGACAGGCACTCAGCCTCGCCCGCCAGCGCGGCGGCGACCGTGTGGAGATCGCGGCGATTCCGAAATCGCAAGAATAAAAACTGCCACGGAGACACAGAGAGCACAGAGATAATTAACAGTTTAAAGTTGGAAGTTAAAAGTGCTTTGTTCTTTTCGATACTTTCAACTCTCAACATTCAACTTCCAACTCTATCTTATTTTTCTCCGTGCCTCCGTGTCCCAGTGCTCTTCCCAACCATGAACAAAAAACCCTCAACCGTCTTCGTGTGCAGCAACTGCGGCCAGGACTTTGCCAAATGGCTCGGCCGCTGCACCAACTGCGGCGCATGGGACACCATCACCGAGATGCGGGGGATCAAGGCGACGCCGTCGTCACGGCCGGCGGCCGGCGAGCGCGCCCCGATCGTTGAATTCTCAAATTGCAAGGCCGACGAATCGACCCGCATCCGGGGCGCGTTCCCCGAAATAGACCGCGTGCTGGGCGGCGGCCTCATACCCGGCGCGCTCATCCTGCTCGGCGGCGATCCCGGCATCGGCAAATCAACGCTGCTGCTGCAACTGCTCGCCTCGTGGGCGAAACAGGGCAAAAAGGCGCTTTACATTTCCGGCGAGGAATCCTCCGAGCAGATTTTTCTGCGCGCCGGACGCCTCGGCGTTGCCGACGCGCCTCTGCAGATGCTCACCGAAACGTGCATCGAAGCCATCATGGAGAAACTGGAAGAGGCGAGGCCTTCCATCGTGGTGATCGACTCGATCCAGACCATGTTCTCCGACCTGCTCGAAAGCGCGCCGGGCAGCGTGTCGCAGGTGCGCGAGTGCGCGTCCATGCTGCTCCGTTTTGCAAAGCAGCACGCGACCGCGGTCGTGCTCATCGGCCATGTCACCAAGGACGGCTCCATCGCGGGCCCGCGCGTGCTCGAGCACATGGTCGACACCGTGCTGTATTTCGAGGGCGATTCGCATTACCAGTACCGCATCGTGCGGGCCGTGAAGAACCGCTACGGCCCCAGCGGCGAGATCGCCATTTTCTCCATGAGCGACCGCGGGCTCAAGGAGATAACCAACCCGTCGGAGTTCTTTCTGCTCAACCGCGCCAACCCCCAGGTGGGCACCGCCGTAGTGCCGGTGCTCGAGGGTACCAGGGTGCTCATCGTCGAGGTGCAGTCGCTTGTCAACAAGTCGCATTTCGGCCTGCCCCAGCGCGTGGCATCGGGCATCAATCCGAAAAAACTTTCACTGCTGCTCGCCGTTCTGGAGCGCTTCGGCGGCTTCGCGCTCGGCGAATACGACATTTTTTTCAACATCGCGGGCGGGCTCACGGTGGCCGAGCCGGCCGTGGACCTCGGCGTCGCCGCCTCGATCATCTCCTCATTCAACAACAAACCGCTCGCCAAGGAGCTCGCGTTTGTCGGCGAGCTCGGCCTCGGCGGTGAAATACGGCCCGTCAACAACATGCCGCTTCGGCTCCGGGAACTCTCGCGCATGGGGTTTTCCCGCTGCGTGGTGCCGAAGCCGCATAAAAAGGCCGACTGGACGGATGCGAAGAACGGGATTGAGTTGATTGAGTGCGGGAAGATCGGAGAGGTAAGGCAGGTTATTTTTTAAACATTGGTTCGCTGCCTCACCTTGATTTCATTCCAATTTTTTCTTTAAAAGACCACCCGTATGACCGGCTTGAAAAACAAGCCCATGAATGATAATAAGGAACAATACACCTTGTGCCATAACTCAATCAAATAGAGCTTCCGACTTTAGACCAAAATTGCACATTAACAAATGATAGTTTTCACAGGAAAATTACTCACCACATTTTGTCATGCTATCCAATGCCGAGGCATTCAATTCCCCTGAGCGACACTATTTCATGGTTATTGCACGGACACAGTAAAAGCCTTGGCCGCACTCCTCTTGTTTCCGGCCTTGTCGACCGCCGTAACGTTCCAGGTGTGCGTCCCGGCCGAAACCGTGCCGACGGTATAGGTCGCAAGAGGAAGTCCGTACGCCTGGAATTCATACAAAGAACTTCCCCACGCCGTAGCGCGTTTGACGCAAAAAATTCGGATATATCTTCCCATCGCGTTGAGGCCGCGGATTGTTTCGGTGCCGCCTTTTCCCGCGGTCGTTTGATACACCGATTTTCCCGTCCAGTTCGAGGTGTCGTTCGAAACGTCCAGCTCGTAGGACGAAGCATAGGCCGCTTCCCATACAAGCGTCACCGAATCGATACGGGCGGGCGCCCCCAGATCGACGCACAGCCACTGGCTGTCGGCCCACGAGCTTTCCCAGCGCGTCGACAGACTGCCGTCAACCGCGTTTGCCGCACCATTGCCCTGGTTGGTCGAAGAAGCGAAGGCGGTTTTGCCCAGGGCCAGATTTCCGTATGAGGCGGTGCCGGAATCGGCGTTTACATCCGCCACTACGTTTCCGTCAAGAGCCAGTTCGTAATGATCCATGCCGGTTCCATTGTCAGAGGCGGTTTGCCAGTAAAAATTAACGGCCGGTCCAGCGACTGCCGAATTATCCGACGGGCTGACAAGGGAGAACGGCGACGGCGGAATCGTGTCTGAATAGGTAAATGTCCATTTCGCCGATGAAGTGGTCAGATTGACCCAGTTGACCGCGGTTATGTACCATTGGTACGATCCCGGGGAAATGGCGGTGAAGGCATACGCTGTGTCGGTTGTCGAGGCGATTTTACTGTTGTTGACGTAGACGTCGTACCGCTGGATTCCCGATTGCGGGTCCGAGCTTTTGTTCCATACGAGTACCGGTTTGGTACTCTGGACGGTTTGACCGTTTGCAGGCATAACCAGGCCGAACGCAAGGGGCGGCGTGGAATCGTTGAAGCCCTGGTCGACGGCGCCGACCTGGACGCCGCTCGAATCCACGGTTCCGCTCCAGTTTATTTTGATCCTGCGATCGAACGTACCGCTTCCGATGCGCGAGAACGGCTCGGTCGCCCCGTTAACCGTCACGGCAACGGTGGTGGCGGGCAGGAACCTGTCCGAAATGTACAGCGACGAGACTTTCTGCGGTTTGTCAAAACGTACGGTGATGTTCTGGTTCTGGTTCGTGCTCCCGCTTTCTTTGTAGGAAATGGTGCCGTAGGACCCCGGAACGCAAAACAGCGCGTTGTCGAGTTCGTGGTTCATGGAGGAGCCCCACTTGTCGGTGGTGGACGGAAGTTTCGGCTCGACGTACAATTCATCGGTGTACGCGTTAAACCAGAAACCGATAAGAGAGTAATAATTGCGCCATACCACCGGCATGCTTACGTAAAAACTGTGCCCGCTCCAGTCGGTTGAGGCGAAATTGTCGCCGGGCCCGTTGTAAACCAGATAAATCCCGCCGTCGAAAACCCTGTTGCGGTTTTCGAAATACCGGTTGTAGAAATCCCTCTGGATTGCCCTCCACTCAGCCACCCTGTTTGTGGTGAGGCATGCGCCGCCCAGATGTCCGAGAATATAGGGAACCCAACCCTCATTTTCGCCGTCCGAACCCGCAGCCGCCATCCCCAGACTAAGCGGCTGCCAGAAATTGTTCAATAGATAGCTGAACGTGTTGTTGATCTCATCGTCGCCGAACATCTGGTCTTTGTGAAAATACAGCGACATCCACAGCCCGGCAAACGGCGTCTCCTGGTTTGCGGTCATGGAGGCAGACGGATTCGCCAGATACCGCGCCCTGAAGGAGGCAACGCCGGCGGTGTATGCTTTTGCAAAGCTGTTCTGCAATGCAGTGTCGCCGTAAATTCCGGCCATTTCCGCAACGATTTCGAATACCGTAAGGGCCAGTCCGGAATTGTAAAGATCGTGGTCCTGCGGGCCCTTGTCGTAGGTTGCCCCGGTGCCCTGGAACGTGAAGGGATATGTTGTATTCGCGTTAAGGCTCGATGCCATTTTGTAAAGACGCTGCGCGGTCCGCTTGAAATACGGCCAGAGGGCGTCCATACGCGCCTTGTCGCCGGTCGCGACGAAGGATTCGTACATGCCGAACAGGAACCCGCAATCGAGGTCGGCCCAGTTGGGGCCGCCCCATCCGTGGTAGCCGGGCGCGTCCCACAGGCAGGTTTTGTGATCGGTCACCTGACCGGCGCCGGGGATGAAATCGTGTGAGATCTGGCCGTCGTCATCGCCGCCCACCATCTCGGTGCGCGCCCAGTATTCCATCTGTGAAGCGTTGGGCCAGGAAAACATAGGGCCGTTGATGCGCCATATTTCGGAACCGAACGCGTGCCACCCCTGGTCCATCTGGCCGAACCACGTGTAGACGCCTTCCCATTCGCTGTAACGGCCGTCTTTCGTATAGATGCTGCTGTTTGACCACGTTGTCTGGTCGAGCGTGGTGTTCACGATCCAGTCGGGAACGTTGGACCCGCGGAAGCGCTCAACGAATTGCACGGCGCGCGATTCAAAATCGCTGAAATCGTCAAGACCTGCCTGGGCAAAGAATTGCGCACTGGTCCCGATGTTCGAATAATAATACCCGGCCGGATCATCGGACTTGCACCACGAAAGGACGAACTCGATGTCCTTTTTCTCGCCCGGGCCGAGCGTAACTTTTGCCGCAACCATGTTGGCCGTGCCGGACAACGCGTTGTTGAGTGCGCCGGAGGCGAGAAAACCGGCGTCGTTTCCAACGCTCACGACAGCCGCAGGATCGCTGCTTTGGACAAAAAGCGCCTTGGACGGCGCCCCGCCCTCCGCGGCAAAGCCTTTTCCTGAAATAACGGCTGGCGTCTGGTCGGTGGAAATCTGGAACGCGCAGGCCGCATCCGCCGCGCTGCTGCCCAGATTGCGCAAAGTCAAGTGGTAGAACGCGACCGGCCATGTCATTTTCGTCTGGTCCGCAGGATTGTACGGCGCGAACGCGGTGAGCGTCACCGACACGTTGTTCGTCGCGCCGAAATTCGCATATTCCACCGGGAAAATCGCGTCGTCGTCGTATCGGTTGGCGGCGTTCCAAGTCCGCTTGGCAGCAGACAATTTTGCGTTCGTCAAGATGGTCGTCCCTCGCTTGGTGTACAGTGAGAACTGCCAGTTCGGCTGCTGCACGTAATCCTCCTGGCCGGCGGGTGTTTTCGCCTGAAAAGCGAACTGGCCGTTCCACGGACAGAATTTCACCGCTCCCGCTCCCATGCCGCCGAGCGGCGCTCCGGTGGTGCCGTCGACCGCCTCGGCAACGGTAAAGCTGCAGGTGCTCGACACCTGGTCGCCAGCGGCGGTCCTTGCGACAACGCTCCATGAATGCGTTGCGAACGCTGTTGTCCCGGCAAAAGCCGTAATCGCAACTTCAGCAAATGTGACCCCGGCGGGAACACTGTCCGCCACGATGTTTCCGTCCACGTTCACCGCATACCCTGTGGCGCCGGCCATTGGATTCCATTCGAAAATTATCGAACCGCCCGGCGACTTGAACACGCGGGAATTGAAACCGGGGTATACGATGTCGAATGCGGCTTTTTGAAGGACAAAATCATATATCCCCGAATATGAATCTATTGAAGTCTGCGCTCCCTTGTATCCGGATGCGGTCACAATCAAAGTATCCACAGTGGCCGCACGCTTTGCGGCTGCAAGCGTGCTGAAGTCGCGGACGCGGACAAGGCCGCCCGATGTCATGCCTCTGTTCACGCGGGTAAATTTGCATACGGTAACTCTGGGGCCCACTTCCGCCTTCACCAAGAATACTTCCGAAGCAAGGCATGCTCCGCCCAGCCCCAGCCGGTATTCGCCGGGCGTAAGCGCTGTGTTGACGAGATCGGCGGCCAGCCTGCCTTTTAGATCGTACATTCGTATATGCACAATCTGAGTGGCTGCAAGGGCAAACAAAAGTGATTGGCCTCGGATTATAGGCGCGGTCGAGATGGCCCTTTCAAGCAGGGCAAAACGATTGGCCGTTGAAACAATATTGTAGGCGCCGGCTGAGTCCGTCGTCGCGTTGAAACCTGCATTTGCAAGACGTACCGAGGCGCCATGGATTCCCATTCCGCCTGCGTCTTTGACTGTTCCCGTAATGGAAATTGACTGGGCGTGCGAAAGGAAGAACATGCCGACCATCATCATGCAAAAAACGTCCGAACGATTTTTTGAGTTCATCTTATTTCTCCCACATTGTTTTCCATGAATTGCGGCAACCGTTCGCCGCGCCTTATTCCGCAATTACCGTTTTCTGCTCTTGATTCGTATATTCCACGAGCATATGCGTCGAATTATCACCCGTATTGAACCAAAACATGATTTTATCGCCGGACACGGTAAAGCAATCGGAAAACGAATATCGCAGCGCCGTGGGACGGATGTCGTTGTACTGCGACATTGCCTGTTCAATCATTCTGGCCTTTATTGCTCCCATTACCGTCTCCCTCGTGTAAAAGTTCCCCCATCATTCGAACCATCATCCTGCATATAATAATGTACCACCATTTCTGCTTGAAATCCATAGCGGAGAAAAACAATCGTATACATATTGTTTACAATATTTCTATATATATCATTTAGTTATACTTACATATAACAATAATTTAGATATTATGTTTACAGTGCGCGCAAAAAAACCGACATTGTTTGAGGAGCGATGCAAAAACGGTTTCACGGCATGGTGTTCCCCGGCGACGTCACCACGATATCGGAGGCGGCGATGCCGAACATATACATGTCGTCCATGTACAATGTGTCGTTTGTCAAGGCAAAGAACGAAATCGACGTTACGCCGCGCGACGCGCCCTGCCACGTGACGCCGCGTGCGGCGGTCTGGGACCCGGGCCTGGCCGCAAGGTCTGCGGATTTCATGGAAATCCGCTGCCACTCGGTCGGTATTGTAAATTCGTAGATGAACTCACCTTCTCCGGACCCGGATCCCACCGTGTCGGTATGGAACACCACCCGGAGCCGGCCCGAGCCTTTTGCGTAAAAGCTGAATTCGGTCATTTTAGAGAGATCATAGTAAACTTCCGGGACGCATATGTCAACCCCGATGCCGCCCGTGGGCGGACTGCCCGCGTTTTGCAGGGTGATGAAGATCCGGAGGCTTTTGCCGCGGAACGCGCCGGCGGTCACCATGCAGCTGTCGAACCCCGTTGGAAACACGGCGGGCGTCACGGTATTTCCGTCGGCGTTCGGACGCACGACCCACCGCCCGTCTCCCGTGCCTCCGGGCGCCGGAATCAATGTGTAAATTTCGTTGTGGGTCACGCCACCGGACAGCGGATTCTCGAAATCCTCGAAGAGCAAAGCGTTGTCCTGCTTTTCCACGGGAACGACGGTAAACGAACCGCTCAGGGAACCTTCATAAAAGGAATCGACCCCCTGCGTTCCCGCCGTTGTCTGTGCAAACTGCACATCGTTGATGTACGATGTATCGCCTGCGCCGGTCAACGGCGGGAGCGTGAGAAAGTCCACCGTTGACCCATGGATAAACGCGACATCGATTGCGGTGCGCGGAACGCTGGTCAGCGTGTAGTTACCGATGGTATCGGGGATAAACGTCCGGCCCATGCCCGGAACGGCAACGATTAAGGATTTCTGATCAGCGGCATTTGCGGCAACGATCCGCCCCCGTACCACCACGTCGGGAGTCAAGGCCAGGTCGGCAACGGCGGATGAGGAATCGTTGACAAGGAGGATTTTCTGCTGAATCGCAGAGCTGCCTGCGGCCGAATCCCTGCAGAAGACCGCGTATTTGCCGGCCTTGACGCTGTCGAAGCTGTAGGAGCCGTCCGATCCTGTTCGAACGGCTTTTAAAACCCTGCTGCTGTCCCCCTTGCCCGTTACGGCAACGGTTCGCAATTGCACCGAAACATTCGAGGCAGCATTGCCGCCGGCGTCAAGGACCACGCCCGCCACCTTGGCATTTCCGCTCACGCTCGATCCCGCAGCCATGGTCGGCGCGCTTCCGCACCCAACGAACAAAAACGCGCAGCACGCGAGCAGGAGACAGGCAATTCTTCCAGGAAATAGACCGCTCATGATTGTTCCTCTATTGTATCATTGGAACCGGGAGAAAACATGAGCGGAAACATCTGGATGTTGATCTGGTACACCCGGTCGCTTGAGTCAAGAGAATCAACGATCTTCACGACCCGGTCGCGAAAAGCCTCGATTTCCGCCTCGATCATCGTATACGCTTCTTTGGTGAGCCCCACCGTGACCCCCGAGGCATGTCGCTCGTGCAAAGGAATATTGTCGAGCGACCGTTCGGCAAGCCGCAGCATGGTCCGGTTGAAATTACGGACCACCATGGATTTGACTTCAGAACGCGTGGTGATGGCCTTGTGGGTCTGTTCGTAGCGACCGTTCCTGAACTTCCGGACGAGTCCGTGACCGACGAGCCATTCCACGGCCCGTTTTGCTTCGTCGGCCGTGATCTCCGGATGCACACAGCGCGCCACCTTCGCCCAGTCGTCCTTGTAATCGTGCTGGCACACGCCTTCGCGCAGAGCGCTGTAATACCATCGGTCGAAATATTCGAAGTGGTCGTCTTCCATCAGGTGCTGGGGTACCTGCTCGGCCATGGAGCGAAGCACGCGGTAATGTTCCTGTTTTTCGAGCGCCGATGAGGCCTGGTTGAACAGCACGAGGTTGCGGAAGAACACCGCTTCCTTTTCCTTGATGCCGAGGCCCTTGATGAATTTTTCGATCGTCTTGCGGCTGAGGTTCCGTTTGCCGTCGATGACCATCTTCAGAAGGATCGGCGCATGGACACCTGCACGGAGGGCGAAGAACCGGTAGGAGAAGTACTTTTTGGTTTTCTTCGCCTCGTTATAAAAATCCTTGAGGTACCGGCGATAGTCGATGTATTCGAAAATAGAGTTCATGCATCATCGCATTGACAAATAAGATTGATCGACAACAATCGTGATCCTGAATACAGACCACTTCCACCCTAGTAAATTATAATGCCAAATCCTTTTGAAATCCACATCATCTTATAAAGAATGTAAACAATTTGTTTACACCTTCTCTGGTATAATTTAGTTGATTATAATGGATAGTTGAAGATCAGGCGGGAAATCTGTTTACAAGCAAATAGAGATGTTAGAAAAGTAATGTCGAGGCAAAACGGGCAACAGCTTTTTTATGTTAGGATGAAGCATGGCTGTCAAGCACAGCGGAATTTTCAGGTGAGGCGCACTTTCAATCGAAAGGATCACACTTGTAATTCCTTTCCAAACACATTTCACCATATGGTCAACTTGAGATCATTTGCAGTAAGAATGCATATTCTTCACCCATGGCGCGGCCATGGCCCAATCGGGATGGAACGCCTGCTGCGGTCAGCGAACCGGTTTGTCCGGTCCGGCCTGATGCGTCTTTGCGTTCCAGCCCCCCCCGAGAGCCTTGATAAGGAGGACGCTTGCCCCAAGCCTGTTACCGAGGATCCCGATGGCCGTTTTCCTGTTCGACAAGTAAATGGTCGACGTGTTGATCACGTCTATGGAACTTGCGATGCCGGCCTTGTACCTGCTGAGGGTGAGCTCCACCGAAAGCCGGGACGCCGAAACCGCGGTGTCCTGGGCGCCGGCTTCGTCCTGAAGAATGCGAAGCGACGAAAGATAATCTTCCACTTCCTCGAAGGCTGAAAGAACCGTCCCGCGATAATTTGCGACTGTTGCCTCGTAGGCGGCGCGCGCGCTCTGCACCTGCGCAAGCCGCTGTCCGCCGTTGAAAATCGTCTGGGTAAGCACGCCGCCGAGCGACCATAAAAGGCCGGGCCCGCTGGACAGGCTCGGCCAGAAGTTCCCTGCGTCTCCGCTCAGGGTGATGCTCGGGAACCAGGCGGTGCGGGCCACGCCGATCTGGGCGTTCGCCGCCGCGACCTCCCGCTCCGCAGCCGCGATGTCGGGCCTCCGTTCGAGGAGCGCCGACGGGACGTCGAGGGGGACGAGCGGCACGCGGCCGACGAACTCGGCGTCCGGCGCAATCGAAAATTGCGATGCGGGAATGCCCAGGAGCGTTGCAACGGCATGCTCGAGCAGTCCCCGCTGAACGCCCAGGTCTATGGCCTGCGCCTGCGCCGTGGCCAGCTGGGTTTTTGCAAGCGCGACGTCCGCCGACGAGGCGATCCCTCCTCCCGCTCGGATATTGGTAAGGTCGAGAAAGCTCCGATAATCGGCCACCGTTGAGTCGAGAAGATGTTTTTGAACGTCCAGGATGCGAAGTGCAAAGTAATCCTGTGCCAGCTGCGCGCGCAGGCTTAGAACCACTGCGGCAAGCTGGGCCGCGGTTGCCTGCGCGCTCGCGCGGCTCGCCTGCACCGATTTTGTAACCTTGCCCCAGATGTCGGGCTCCCACGACACGGTGCCCTCAAGAGTCAAGCCCGAATCCTGGCGGCTGCCCGGCTGCACCTGCTGTTTGAGATACGAGGCCTGGCCGCCGATCACGGGGAAATAACCGGACGCCGCCGACCTCACCAGCGCGCGTGCCTGCCGGTATTGCGCGGCAGCGGCGGCAATGCTCTGGTTGGAAACCGCGAGGCGTGATTCGAACGAGTCGAGCAACGAATCGCCGTAGAGTTCCCACCAGGCGCCCTTGAACACCGTGTCCGCCGGTTCCGCCTTTTTCCAGCCCGCGCCGGGGACCGCGGCTTCACGGAAGGAATCGGGCGTCGTCACCGGAGGCCTGGTGTACCGCGGCCCGGCGCAATTGACGGAAAGGATCGCGGCCGCGAGCAGGATCCGCGCCTTTTCCCATGCGAAACGGTCCGACGCGAAGATCGAGAGATGGTTTTTCATAGTTGAAACGTCTTCCCTTCAAAAAATATGCGTTTGTCAGTGCGCGGCCGACGGAACACCGTTCCTGCGCGCAGACCGCCGGCCGGCCATGCGCTGTTTTAATCCGTCAAGATACAGATAGATAACCGGCGTGGTGAACAGCGTGAGCGCCTGTGAAAAAATGAGCCCGCCTATGATGGCGATGCCGAGCGGCTGGCGCAATTCGTAGCCGGAGCCGTGGCCGAATGCCAGCGGAACGGCGGCGAGGAGCGCCGCCATGGTCGTCATCATGATGGGGCGAAACCGCAGGCAGCTCGCCTGGTAAATTGCCTCCACGGGGCTTTTGCCGTCCCTGCGTTGGGCCTGAATCGCAAAATCGACCATTAATATGCCGTTCTTCTTCACCAGCCCGATAAGAAGCAGGATGCCGATAAGGCTGATGGCCGTGAATTGCGTGCCGGTGATGAGCATGGCGACGAACGCCCCCACGCCGGCCGACGGCAGCGTTGACAGAATGGTAAGCGGATGGAGGTAGCTTTCGTAAAGAACACCGAGCACGATGTACACGGCCAGAAGCGCAATGAGAATAAGAAAGGGCTCGTTTGCCAGGGAGGACTGGAACACCTGCGCGGTGCCCGCGAACCCGGTGCGGATTCCCTCGGGAATCACGTTTTTCTGCATTGCGGTCTTGATTGCCTGTATCCCACCGCCGAGCGACGATTTTTCGGGCAGGTTGAACGACAGTGTCACCGCCGGAAACTGTCCGTGATGGGCCACGGACAGCAGCGTGGGCGAAACGGTGTATTTGGAGAAAGCGCTGAATGGGACCATGGTGCCGGTGGAGCTCTGCACGAAGATCGACCGCAGCGCGTCCGGCCTCTCCCAGAATTGCGGCTCCACTTCCATGATGACGCGATATTGGTTGAGCAGCGTATACAGCACCGACACCGGCCGCTGTCCGAACGCGTCGTACAGGGTCTGGTCGACCTGCGCGGGCCGTATGCCAAGTCTGGACGCGGTTGACCTGTCTATGGTGAGCGTGGTGGACAGTCCCCTGTTCTGCTCGTCGCTCGAGATGTCCACGATTTCCGGAAGCGAGCGGAGCATCCGCTCGATGCGGGGCGCCCAGTCGTTAAGCAGGGACAAGTTGTCGCCGGTGAGGGTGAACTGGTACTGGCCTCCGCTCATCCTGCCGCCCACGCGCAAATCTTGCGCCGATTGCAGGAACGTCTGCGCGCCCGCCACGGCGCCGAGCCGCTTGCGAAGCCCCGCGATCACCTGGTCCGCGTCGTATTTCCTCTTGTCAAACGGCTTGAGCGAGATGAACATCCTGCCGGAATTCACGGTCTGGCCGCCGCCGGCGAACGCCACGAAATTGTCGATGGATGAATCGGACCCGATGATGTTCGCGATCGCCTGCATCTTCGCCTTCATGGCCTGGAACGAGATGTCCTGGGCGGCCAGGACGCTTCCCATGATCCTTCCCGTATCCTGCTGCGGGAAAAAACCCTTCGGCACGGCGCGGAACAGCACCACGGTGCACACGAGCGTGAGGACGGTGAGGCCGAGCATCAGCCTGCGGTGCCGGAGCCCGGCCTGCAGCCAGCGGCCGTAGCCCCTTTGGAGCCAAGCAAAGGCCCGCTCTAGAACCCCGCCGATTCCCCGTGCGCCGCCGGCCCGGTGCCGCCTGAGGATGGTTGCGCACATCATGGGCGTCGCCGTAAGCGAAATCACCATCGAAACCAGAATCGCAACCGCCAGCGTTATTGAAAATTCCCGAAACAGCCTGCCCATGATGCCGCCCATCAAAAGGATGGGGATGAACACCGCCACCAGCGAGATGCTCATTGACAGAACAGTAAAGCCGACCTCCCGGGCGCCTTCGAGCGCCGCCTGAAGCGGCGGCATGCCGGTCTCACGATGCCGGCTGATGTTTTCGAGCACCACGATGGCGTCGTCGACCACGAACCCGGTGGCGATGGTGAGCGCCATGAGCGACAGGTTGTCGATGCTGTAGCCCAACAAGTACATGACGCCGAACGTCCCGATGAGCGAGACGGGAACGGCGATGGTGGGGATCAGCGCTGCGCGCACGTTCGCAAGGAAGGCGAACACCACAAGGATCACCAGTATCCCGGACAACAGCAGGGTCTTCTGCACCTCGCGGAGCGACGCGCGGATGGTGATGCTGCGGTCCATGATGGTGGACACCTTGACGCCGCCCGGCATGTCGGCCTCGATCTGTGGCAGCACCTTCTTGACATTGTCTATGGTCTCGATGATGTTGGCGCCGGGCTGCTTGAACACAATCACCGGGATGCCGGGCTTGCCGTTGATGAGCCCCAGATTGCGCAGGTCCTGCACCGAGTCCTTTACAGACGCGACATCGGCGAGCGTTACCGGCGTTCCGTTGTGGTTGGCAACCACGAGCGGCCGGTAGTCCTCTGCAACGAAGATCTGGTCGTTGGCGCCCACCTGCCACAGCCGCTCGTCGTCCTGGAGCCTGCCCTTGGGACGGTTGACATTTGCGGAGGCTATGGCGGCGCGCACCTGGTCAAACCCGATACCGTAGCCGGCCAGCGCGTCGGGGTTGAGGTCGACGCGGACCGCCGGGAGCGAGGCGCCTCCGACCATGGCCTGGCCCACCCCATCAACCTGGGACAATTTCTGCGCCATGATCGTGGACGCCGCATCGTAGAGCTTTGACGGCAGCAGGTCCCGCGAGGTGAGACCCAAAATAAGGATCGGCGCGTCCGCGGGGTTTACTTTCCGGTAACTCGGATTGGACAGCAGCGTGGAAGGCAGGTCTGCCCGGGCCGCGTTGATCGCGGCCTGCACGTCGCGTGCCGCGCCGTCGATGTCGCGGCCGAGATCGAACTGCAGGGTGACATTGCTGGAGCCAAGGTAGCTTGTTGACGTCATTTCGTTGACACCCGCGATGCTTCCCAGCCGCCGCTCGAGCGGCGTGGCCACCGACGACGCCATGATCTCAGGACTGGCGCCCGGAAGCGACGCGGACACCGAGATCGTCGGGTAATCAACGTTAGGAAGCGGGGCCACGGGAAGGGCCCGAAGCGCCACCAGGCCCGCGAACGCCACGCCGATGGTGAGGAGCGAGGTGCCTATCGGCCGCTTGATAAATGGTGCCGAAATGTTCATGGCACGCCCCGCTATCCGCTGCGGCCCGAGGCCGGCTTCTTGGTAAGGCTGTGTTGCAGCCTGGCGAACCACAGGTAAATCACCGGCGTGGTGTACAGTGTGAGCGCCTGGGAGAAGATGAGGCCGCCGATAATGGAAATGCCCAGCGGACGGCGAAGCTCCGAGCCAACGCCGCCGCCGAACGCCAGCGGTACTGCCGCGAACAGAGCGGCGAGCGTGGTCATCATGATGGGCCTGAAGCGCAGCAGGCTCGCCTGATAGATCGCCTCCCGCGGAGGCTTTCCCTCCTCCCGCTCCGCCTGCAGGGCGAAGTCGACCATCATGATGCCGTTCTTCTTGACGATGCCGATGAGCAGGATTATGCCGATAAGCGCGATGATGCTGAATTCCATGCGGAAGAGCAGAAGTGCCCCCAGCGCGCCCACGCCGGCCGATGGAAGTGTGGACAGGATCGTAACCGGGTGGACGTAACTCTCGTACAGTACTCCCAGCACGATATACACGGTGATGAGCGCGGCCAGGATCAGAAAAAACTCATTTGTCAATGACGACTGCAACGCCTCGGCCGTTCCCTGGAAGGTGGCGTAAATCGACGGCGGCAGCCCGATCTTTTTGGCCTCGGCCAGCACAATCTTTATCGCCTTGCCCAGCGAAACACCCGGGGCGAGGTTGAAGGACACCAGCGACGCCGGGAACTGGCCCTGGCGGCCCACGGTAAGAACGCTTGTCGTGTCGGTCACGCGGGAGATCGCGCCGAGCGGCACGCGGCCGTTTGTCGCGCTTCGTAAGTAAAGGTCGCGAAGCAGGTCCGGGTTCTTACCGAACTCCGGCTTTACTTCCAGGATCACGCGGTACTGGGACAACTGGGTGAAAATCGTGGATATCATGCGCTGGCCGTAGGCATCGTATAGGGCGTTGTCCACGTCCATTGCCGTGAGGCCGAGGCGGGCGGCCGTGGGCCGGTCGATGGAAAGCCGCGCCTGCAGGCCGTGCAGCTGCTGGTCGCTCGACACGTCCGCCAGTTCGGGCCTTGTCGAAAGGTCCTCCACCAGCCGCTGCGTCCACAGGCCCAGCTCGCCGGCGTCCGGGTCTTCGAGGCTGTACTGGTACAGGCTCTTGCTGACGCTGCTCTCTATTGTCAAGTCCTGCACCGGCAGCATGAACAGCCGGATGCCGGGAATGCCGCGCGTCTCGCTGACCAGCCTGCGAATCACTTCCGTGGCGTCGACTTTGCGTTTGCCCTCGGGCTTCAGGTTGATGAGCAGCCTGCCCGCGTTAAGCGTCTGGTTCGTGCCATCCACACCGATGAAGGAAGACAGGCTTTGAACCGCGGAATCGGAAAGCACGGCGCGGGCAAGCGTTCGTTGCAGCGACGCCATTGCGGGAAAGGACACGCTTTGCGAGGCCTCGGTGAATCCGGCGACCATGCCCGTGTCTTGAACGGGGAAAAAACCCTTGGGGATCACGAAGAAGAGCAGCACCGTAACCGCCAGCGTACCCACGGCGACAAGAAGCATGGGGCCTTGCCTATCCAACACCCATCGGAGCGAATTTCCGTACCCAGCGATGATATTGTCGAAAACCCGCTGCGAGCTTTTGTAAACGGGATTCTGCTCTTGCTCGGGCCTGCGGCGCAAAAGGAGCGCGCACATCATGGGAGTGAGGGTGAGAGAGACGATTGCCGATATGAGAATGGTTACGCCCAGGGTGATGGAAAACTCACGGAAAAGCCTTCCCACCACGTCGCCCATGAAAAGAAGCGGAATCAGCACGGCGATAAGCGAAATCGTAAGCGATATGATGGTGAAGGCGATCTGCTTCGATCCCTTGAGCGCCGCATCAATCGGCGAATATCCTTCCTCGATAAAGCGGGAGATGTTTTCGATCATCACGATCGCGTCGTCAACCACGAAGCCCGCCGAAATGGCGAGCGCCATGAGCGTGAGATTGTTGAGCGAAAACCCGAGCAGGTACATGATGCCGAACGTGCCGACCAGCGAGAGCGGAACCGCCAGCCCGGGAATGAGCGTGCCTGCCGACGTGCGCAGAAACACGAAAATCACCGCAACCACCAGGAAACACGCCAGTATCAGCTCGACTTCCACGTCGTGGACCGAGGCGCGTATGGTGACCGTACGGTCGCTCAGGATTTCCGCCTTCACGCCCGGCGGCAGCATGGTCTGCAATTGCGGCAGCACCTGCTTGATCCTGTCGACCACCGCGATCACGTTGGAGCCAGGCTGGCGCTGGATGTTGAGCACCACTGACGGCGTGTCGTCCTTCCAAGCGGAAAGCTGCGAGTTTTCCACATCGTCAACCACGTCGGCCACATCGGACACGCGTACCGGAGAGCCATTGCGGAATGCGATGATAAGCGGCTTGTACTGATCGCTGGACGAAAGCTGATCGTTTGCGCCGATAGTGGACGCCTGGTGCGGGCCGTCGAAGCTGCCCTTGGCCGCGTCGACGTTCTGCGCCGATACGGCCGTGCGCAGGTCCTCCAGCGTAAGGTTGTACGAGGCCAGCGCCGTCGGGTTCACCTGTATTCTTACGGCGGGCCTGCGTCCGCCGCCCACGGTGACCAGCCCCACGCCGGGAACTTCGGAAATTTTTGGCGCGAGCCTCGTCTCGGCCGCGTCCTCCACCTGCGCCAGCGGCAGGGTCGTGGAGGTGAGCGCCACGGTCATCACCGGCGCGTCCGCCGGGTTCACCTTGGAGTACACCGGCGGCGTGGGCAGGTCGGTGGGCAAAAAGGTTGTCGCCGCGTTGATCGCGGCCTGGACTTCCTGTTCCGCAACGTCAAGCGTCTGCTTCAGGTCGAACTGCAGGGTGATCACCGATGCACCGCCCGAGCTTGCCGAGGTCATGCGGCGCAGGCCCGCCATCTGGCCGAACTGCCGCTCCAGCGGGGCGGTCACGGTGGTGGCCAGTACCTCGGGCGACGCGCCCGGATACAGCGTGAGTACCTGCATGGTGGGATAGTCCACCTGCGGCAGGGCGGACAAGGGCAATTGTTTGAACGCAAAGAGTCCGGCCAGAAAGATCGCGGCCATGATGAGCGAGGTGGCTATGGGACGGACAATGAAAATTCTTGAGGGGTTCATCGTTTGCTTTTCTTTCGGGTGCTCATGCCTTTACATAAGATAACAGGCCGGTCAATTGATCAAAGTTCAATGAGGTTCCTGCCGCCGGCCGTGCTTGCGATCCGATGCACCGGCGGCGCGCGCGACGGCACGGGAGGTGTCCGGCATCAGCACTTTTGCGCCCTCGTGCAACCGGTCGGCTCCCTCTACAACCGCAAGGTCTCCCGCGCTGACGCCAGTATCGATGGCCGTCAGGTCGCCTTCGGACGGCCCGACCGCAACCTGCTGGACCGAAACCGAACGGTCCGGACGGACGAGATACACGAACGTCCCCTGCGGCCCCTTCTGCACGGCCGCCTGCGGAACTATCACCGTTTTCTCCTGAACATCCAGCAGCATATGCGCATTCACAAACTGGCCGGGGAACAACTGGTTGTCCTGGTTCGCAAACTCCGCCTTGCACCGCACCGTTCCCGTCGACGGGTCGATCTCGTTATCCATGGAGACGAGTCTCCCCTGCGCCAGTTGCGTCTTCTCGCTACGGTCAAAGGCTTTTACTTCCGGAAAACCGTTTGACCTGATCTTCGCCAGCAGGCGCTGGACATTGTCTTCGGGAATGGAAAACACCACGCTGATCGGCTGCAACTGGGTGATCACCACGATGCCGTTTGGATCAGCGGCGTGGACGATGTTTCCGGGGTCAACCAGGCGCAGCCCAGCCTTGCCCGAGGCAGGGGCCGTGATCCTGCAATACGAAAGCTGGACCCGTGCGTTGGCAAGGATGCCGCTGTCGAGCGTAACGGTGCCTTCGTACTGCTGCACGAGCGCCTGCTGCGTGGCGAGCTGCTGTTCCGGGATTGCGTTCTGTTTTATCAAGTCCACGTACCGGCTCAGGTCTATCCTGGCGTTTGCCAGGAGGGCGCGATCGCGGGCCAATTGCCCAACGGCCTGTGTGACCTGCGCTTCAAACGGTCGTGGGTCGATCACGGCGAGAAGATCTCCTTTGCGAATGGCTTGGCCCTCCCGGAAGAGCACCTGCACCAGCTCGCCGTCGACCCTGGTCTTCACCGTGACGGTCTGCAGCGGCGTGACCGAGCCCATGCCGGTGATATATACGTGGATGTCGCCAACATAGGCCTTTGAGGCGACAACGGGTACCGCCTGCTGCGGGCCGCCGGCGCCGGCTTTCCAGGCACCGTGGCCGCCGGTTTGCTCCTGTTGCGCCTGTCGGCCGCAGAAAAACAGCGTGCACAATCCGGCCACGCCGAACGCTTCGGCAAGGCGAAGCGCTTTACGCAACCGAATCATGATTGAGCAGTTGTTGAGTGGGTGTGAAGCGGTGATATGCCGACAACCCATAGGCCTGTGTTTAACCATCATGATACCTGCTTATCGAAAAAGTTTAAGGAAGCGGGCATTTAAGGGAATCTTCAATAAGATATTTGGCCGATTAATATCTAAAAATGTTACAAAACCCAGAAAAATATTTAGATAGGTATATGGTGAACATACTTAATGAGCGCGCAAATACCGCGCCAGCGGAACAATAATAAATAGGAAAAAGCCGCGTCATGGCTGTTCAATATCTGCAAGAGCAGCTTGAGCACGGAGCAATTTTCCAGCCCCCTACGCCCGCATCACGGCGTAAAGGAAAATTGTGGTGGGTCGCAGAAATTATCTTTTCCTTAAAAAGGATATCCGCATAAACGAGTTCAAGGGCTGATTCTCATAATGTAGTTCACCTCATGGTCAACTTGAGATCAATTGCAGTATGAATGTATATTTTTACTCATTATGCGGCCATAGCTCAATTGGATAGAGCTTCTGACTACGGATCAGAAGGTTGGGGGTTCAAGTCCCTCTGGCCGTGCTAAAAAAAGCCTCAAAAAGCGCCAATATTACGCGGATTGGGGCTTTTTTATTTCTTCTTCCTCTATATCCTCCATACGCTCAGTCAGTGCGAACCGCATTGGGGATTTATGCGGAATTATTGTCAATCGCAAAGAAAGCATGCTTTACTAAGAGGTACCTGCCGCAATGAAAGATGAAAGCGCGGTTCGTTTTGTGCCGATTAAAAATAGGAGTCATGCAGATGACTGATCGATTATCAAAAAGACGACATCGGTTCTTCGCTCCCCTCGTGATTCTGTTTTTTATTCCGGTTCTATTGTTTGCTCAAGTAACGTGGACGCAGAGACCGAACGTGTTCTCCGGAAACTTCTATCCTGAAATCTGCTGGGCAGGCGACAAGCTGATCGTTGTCACCGGCGGCGGAACGATTTACACTTCGTCCGACGCGACCCAATGGACCAGCAGGACTTCCGGGACATCCAAAAAATTGAACCGCGTTGCGTGGACTGGAACCCAGACGATTGCTGTGGGCGACAGCGGTATCATCCTTACCTCACCAACCGGTATCGACTGGACCATTCAGAATTCCGGGACCAAGCGGAATTTGCATTGCGTTTTACAAGCGGGAAATCAACTGGTGGCCGTTGGCGACAGCGGCACTATCCTGACTTCACCTGATGGAACAGTATGGGCAAGCCAAACATCTAATACCGTGCAAACGATTTATGGCTGTGCGTGGACCGGGACGCAAATTGTGGTTGTCGGTGATGGAACCATTCTCACTTCACCTAATGGCGTCGACTGGACCTCGCATGACAGTATCTTCGCGGTTCACAACAGCGATTATAGAAAGGATGTGTTTAGTTTGTGGGACGTTGTTTGGACGGGAACTCGCCTTGTGGCGGTGGGCTCAAATTCCGCACATGTAACATCCCAAAACGGCATTGACTGGACACGTCAGCCTGTTGGCGCAGGTGATTCGGTAACCACCGAGGCAATTATCTGGAGCGGAAAAATCGTGGTCGGGGTGGACAACCCCGGTATCATTAGTTCTCCGGACGGCATTTGGTGGACGACCCAGAACATGCGGTCGCCCTATACCATGAACAGCGTTGCGTGGACCGGAACACTGTTCATCGCACTTTCGATCAGTGGTGAAGTTTATGTTTCCCCTTTCGATTCCTCCGCCGCCCCGGTTCGAAACGAAACTCGATGTCGCCGCGATCATTCTTTTACGCTGTCAAACGACGCATCTTCCCTCGATGCATATTTTCCCTCTTCAATGATGGATGTCCCGGGATGCTTTTCAATCTACACTCTTGAGGGCAAATTGATAATGAGGCAGACCATTACCTTGACATCAGCGCATCATGAATGGGACATAAGCCATATTCCTGAAGGGGCGTATTTCTTTTCGGTTTATCAAAACAACACCAACAACATAAAAATTTTTGAAAGATTACGGTAGTAGGTTGGGGGTCCAAGTCCCTCTGGCCTTACCACTAAAAAGCTCCGTATACCGTGCAATGTGCGCGGGGAGCTTTTTTATTTTTGGCCCCGCCGCAGCGGCTCATATACCCCTTTTTCGCGAGCATTTTACATTTGGGACAGAAAGCCTTTGAAAAAGCCGCGCGTCCATTTCGAAGGATGGCGGTGTCACCATCACTTTCAAGCACGCACACCCGTTTGATTTAAAGTATTTTTAAAGCGATGCCGGTTACGTTGATGGTAATCGCCGGCAACATGCATAGAGGGACAACGTTAACGTTGAAAGGAAATGCATGGAAAAGAAAGCTTCCGGTAAAGAGATGAACGATGCGGTTTTGGCGGAAATCAACGAGATTGAGAAGTTCAAATGGTATCTCGGTGAGCGTATCGGTCACGACCCTCTTATAGGTCGTTCCATGGATGACATCTGCAGAGAGTGGATTGAAAAACACGCTGAGGCTTTCCGCAAAAATTGGGAGGAAATAAAAAAGAACCAGTGTTCTTGACGCTTCGCCGGCTTGTCGCAGTTTTTGTCGTTTTCCTGTCCTTGCGCTTCCCGCGAGACAATCCAGTTATCCTCAAACTTTTATCTCGTTTTTTCGTTTTCTATAGGAGCGTGCGCGTATGAAACCTCTCAACCTCATCATACTTGGATTTCTCCTCGTGATTGCAGGTTGTAGCCTTGGGCCTGTTCAAGAGATCGCCAAAGCAAAAGCTGCTGTTACCGCGGCCAAGGCCGCCGGAGCGGAGAAATATTTTTCTCAGGAATTTAAATCAATACAAGACTCTCTCGATGCCGTTCTTACTGACGCTGCAAAACTGAACCTGGTCAATCCTCTGGTCCGATCCTATAAAAAGATCAAGGCGCGTCTTGCAACCGTTGCGGCAGACGCAGAAAGGCTTGCACAGAAAGCGGATCGTGAAAAAGCCGAGGTCCGGAAAGAAGTCAATGCGGATCTGGAAAAACTGGACTCCGCCATTACGGCGACGAAGGAACTGATGCAGTTGGCGCCGAAAGAAGGAAAAAAATTGAAGACGTTGCTTGAAACAAAGGCAAAGGAAATCGAAGCGACGGTAAAGAAAGAAACCGAGATTCAGAGCCTAAAGAATAACGGCGAATTTTTGAAAGCCCGTCAAGCAGCGGAATCTGCAGTTTCCGCAATTGGAAAAGTTCAGGACGAAATTACTTCAGCGATCGAAAATGCCGTGCCAACGGAAAAAAAGAAGTGATTGTCAGCCGGGCCGTAACGGTTTAGTAATATCTTCTTCCATGCACCCGATGCACCATGATCCCCCTGATGATAAACGAAGCCGTAAGACCAAATTCCAAACCATTACCAAAATAAGAAACATCCTGGTAGGATGGCTCCACTTTCGTTGCCGCTTCGCCGATGTAGCGCAAGGCAAAATCCAGCCCAAAGGTAAAACCGCCGGGCGTGTTAAAATTAATACCGGTTACCGCGCCAGCTGAAAAATCAAGTGAGAAAATCCCGGTGCCGTATCCATCCGACTCGTCAAGGTAATGAAAGCCTAATTGCGGTCCAATCCACCATCGGAGACCGGGCACTCTAACGATGGCAAAGCCGAAGTCATTTATCCAATTCAACCTGAAGCCGTCAAAATGATAGGCGATATTATCCGTCGCATCCTGCACATTGTCAATTATCCCGTCGGCACCGAGATTAAGCCGGTAATTGAAAATTGAATTGCCTTCCAATGCATTATCGAAGACAAAGCCTCCTCCCATGCGGATCCTGGCATAGGAAAGATCCGGAAATGAGAGTTCGCTGTTAAAAACGCCTTCTCCAAATCCAAGAGAACCATAGAAGCCGTATCCAGCGGCCTTGACATCAGACAATGGTAAGAGGATCAAGCAAATAACAGCGGCGGCGCCTGGCAGAAATCTATGAGAGTCCATCTTAGCCATTCTCCTGTTTGCGGCTTTGTAAAGAGACTTAGTATATGGTTGACCGGTATCCGGTTCTTGTGAAACTGAGATTCTATGGCAGCACCATTGTTGGTCGAACCCTTTAAGATAAAGAAACCCCATCACCGCGTCTTTATCCTGCTCAAATAAAAATACTTATAGGTATCGGGTCATGTCCAAATTGAGAGAGGTAGTAAGGTTGGGGATCATGAATTTCACACATCATGATTTTCGTCTCTAAAAACCGACATCCGCCAGATCAAAGCTCTCCCGTGCAGTGTCATCGGCGCGGCGGAGATTAACCGTCGTCACCGGCGGGAGAAACTTCCCGCAGGAATTTTGCGCTTGCCTCCGGCAAAGCCGTATTGACGAAAATGCCGCTGCCGAGTTCGAACCCGGCCGTCCGGATCACCTTGGGGATGATGGCCAGATACCAGTGAAAATACTCGCTCTGGTGTTCGTCGGTGGGGACCGAGCGGATGCAATAGTTGAAATCGGGATTGCCCAAGCCGTGGTACAACTTCGCGAGTACGGTCTTGAGATTGAGCGCCAGGTCGTCGATCTCCTGGTCTGAAATATCGTCGAACGAGGAGGTGTGGCGTCTGGGAAACAGCCACAGATGGAAGGGCGACAGTGCCGCGAAGGGAACGAACGCCACAAAATGGTTGCTCTCGTGGACGATCCGCTCCTTGGCCGCCAGTTCCAATCTGAGCATATTGCAGAAGACGCATTCACCGGTATTGTCCAGAAAGTGAATGGCGTCCTGAATGCGGTCGCGCACCTGCGAAGGGACAATGGGCGTTGCCACCAGCTGGGAATGGGGATGTTCCAAGGAGGCGCCGGCCGCTTCCCCATGGTTCTTGAAGATGATGATGCATTCGATGCGCGGATCTTTGCGGATCTCCCTGTAGCGGCTCCGGTACGCCCGGAGTATGTCGGCCACCTCGTTCTGGCTCATGAGCGCGATGGTCAGGTTGTGAGCCGGGTGTTCGATAATCACCTCATGGATGCCCACGCCGCTCACGGTGCGGTAGATACCGTTCACGCTGCGGACCCGATCGCCTTCGCTGACCAGGGTCGGGTACCGGTTGGGGACCACCCGCACCTTCCAGCCGTTGTCATCGCTGTGGCGGTAGGTCTCACCGGGCGTATTTTTTTCCTCGTTCCCGGTGCAGAACGGGCAATCGGGCACGTGGGACGCCGGCGTTTTTTTAACGCTGGGCTTGAGGAAATGGTCCGGACGCTTGGCGCGCTCCGTGGCGATGATCACCCATTCGCGGCTGATCAGATTTTGGCGTATCTCCGACATTCCGTTGACCTCTTTTGAAAACAGCAGCACCATTGAAAATATATAGATGGTCCATGAAATGAAATCTGTTTTAACGCATACGCCGCCGGCAAAAAAGTGATATACGAGCAAAAAAATTAATGCGGCAAAGAAAAACCGCCCCGGGTTTCCTCGGGGCGGCAAAAAACCAAGTCCCTGCGTCAAACAACGCGGAGAAAATCACTTTGCAGCGGGAGCGGCGGCAGGCTCCGCTGCGGGAGCCGCGGCCGGGGCCGCTTCCGTTTTCTTCTCGGCCTTTCCGGCTTTAGGAGCGGCCGGGGCTGCGGCTTTTTCAACGATCCTGGTGGCCACTTTCTTGCCGTCCACCGTTTTGCAGGTTACCGTCACCTTCGCATCGGCCTTGAGATCGCCAAGGGGAATTTCTTTTTTCCCGCTCAACACCTTCGCACCGGTCTCAACACTCAACGTGTCTTCGGCCTTCTTGACTTTAACGATAATCGAGTTGGCGATGGCGTCGACGGAAACAACCGTTCCCGCGATCGAAGATTCTTTTTTTGCGCCATTGGCCGCCTTTGCCGGAGCCGGAGCCGCCGCTTCACCGGCAAAAAGCAAGCTGGCACATGCTATCAGGGCAATCAACATTTTCGCGATATTCATACAACCCTCCCTATAGTTAAAGTGAAAGGTACGTGGTTTTATAAAACCAAAATTCTCAATATGCAAACCGCCTGCCATTTAAAAAATTAACCAAGGACAACTCCAATCGCCTGTAATTTTGAGAGTTGCGCTGAAGAAACAAAATAAGCGGATTTTGTTTTTTAAGGGCAATAACCCAAAGAGTGCATGGCATATACCAAAACGTCAACCTTCTTCCCCACAGTATCCATACGCGCTGTACATTTGAGGCCGTAAAAGCCGGCCGTTGTGGTTTGCCATGGCTGCTGGAAAGCGGTATATTCTCGGAGAAAGCAATCGGAGGCGCCGAATATATGAAATCGCCGGTCACGTTTTTTATCGGTCTTTTTGTGCTGGTACTGTGCGCCGTTCAATTCGCTCTCAGCTTGGACCCCGTAAGAATTATTGGAGTTGCGGTTGGGGCTTTCTTTCTTATTTTCGGGTGGTTTATTGGATGGACGCGAAGCAGGACGTTTACCCTTGTTCTCGGGCATGCCGCGGTCGCAATAGGATGCCTGGTGGTGGCGTATGCCATTTATCAACTGCCTTCGGTGAGAACCGCGCCGAACCTGCTCAACGTATTGGACCTTCCTTTATTTTGGGGACTGCTGACCATGTTCGGCGGATATTGCATGATAACCCACGGTTATTGCAATTGCTGCATCCGACAAAATGAATCAAAGGACAAGAAGATGGCCGGTTAGGTTCGGGGCCCGAGTCCCTCCGGCAAAGTCAAAAAAAAAGCCCTTCTTGATTTACGAGATCAGGAAGGGCTTGCGTATTGTCCTCTCATTGCTCAACGGCAAAATTGAACCCTCGCTGTCATGTTTTTTGTTCCAGAGTAACATTCCATTCCCTGATGGTTACTTTCCCCACCATTTTTTCAACGACAAAAGGATCAGTTTTGACAAATTCTTCGGCGCTTTCTTTGTCTGTAAAAATCCCCATTGATCCTTCCTGCGGATTTTTAAACGTGCCGATTGCCATTATCTTTCCTTTTGCGAAATACTCATCCACCTGTTTTTTATGGCGAGGATATGCTTCCCAGACCCGGTCCATGGTCACATCACCCAATTCATAAAAAACAACGGCTCTCATGGAACCTCCAAAACTTTCCGCTGCACCGTTTACTTTGCCGCCGGTACTATTCCCTTCATCATGTCGCCGATCCCCGCGGGCATTTCGAATTTTGTATAGCCGGGCGGAATCTCGAAGACCGAGTCCGCCGGAGCGCCTTCTTTTATGTTTTTAAGCTCGCTGGACGATTCCACCTTCCCGCCGCGCCTTGTCTCCGACTTCACCGCGAACATGAGCTTTTTTGAAATCCACTGCGTGACTTCGCCGAGCGATTTGTCCTTGAAAACGCAGAGGGTCTTTTCGCACGGATAGCCGTTGACGGTCTCCTCGCCGAGTTTCTTGATTTCCGCGACGTCTTCCGACTTCTCCTTTATCGTGGGAACGTCCTTCGCCGACACGCCGGCCATCTCCATGTATTGATTCTTCTCCATGAGCGTCCACGTGACGCCCTTGTCAAAACGCATGATGATGACGGTCGTCGCGCCCTTTTTGTTTTTTTTCTCAACGCGCATGCGGTCCCTGTTCACCGAAATCTTCTGCGAATCCGGCTTTCCCTTCACGATCTGGATCATGTCGGCGGTGAATTGGCCCACGAACGGTTTTTCCTGGGCGACTATCAGGGCCGGAAGCGCCAGCACCATCACGGCTCTACGAATCATAATAAGGCTCCTTTGAAAAGGTGGATACCGCAGATGAAAATAATTTTTATTATGACGAAGGAAAAATAACATAAACAGGAATCGATTACGGCCCCCAGCATGGGCACTTCCCGGGGAAATCTCGCATCGTCAAATGAAACGGAAGCGGGGCGATTGGCTTGCCCGCTCGCCCCGCATTTTGCTTCGGTTGATTCGCGCTTTTTCCGAAGTTTTGTTCTTTACGGATAAAATGGCCCGCCTTATCTGAACATTATTTTGGTTATGATCCTCTCGCCGCCGTTTTGTATCTCAAGGAGATAGGGTCCGGAGGGCAGTTCCGGCGCCTCCATGATGATTTTCCGGCCTGTAAATCCTGCTTTCCTGAGCAGATTTCCTTGCAGGTCATACAATGCCGCCCGGGTTTTTTCCAAACCATCCCGCGTGTCCATGATTGAAATTTTTCCGCCGGTACGGGCAACGATGAAATGACTGGTTCGCGCATTCAGGTCTTTGTTTCGCACCGCCGTCACCGGTATCATCAGGCTGTCGGCGGGGCTGAACAGGCCAAGGTTCCTGCTGCAGCTCACGTGCCAGTACCACATCCCGGCCGAAAGACCGACCCCTGCCTGGTACGCCGTGTCGTTTACCGGCACGGAATAGCATCCCGTGAAGGCGCTGTTGTCGGCAAATTCGATCTTGTATGATGTCGCGCCCGTGACAGGATGCCAGACGAACAATGGTTTTGATGTCGAGACCTGGGCGCCGTTGAAGCGGTTTTCATGCGTCCCCCTATTTTCGGACGGTAATGGTGATGTTACCTCATAATAATACATACTCTTTATTTTAAAGACAAGATTGAAGAAGAAAAAGTGTTTTCTGGCCGAAACATCATCGCCTGATGCGCCATGCCGATTTGTGACGGCCGTCACACCTGTTCTTTTCACGCTCAATTATATTGAAATTAAAAAAACGTAGTACCCGGCGCGAATATTTATCCGCGTCAAATAACGCCCGATTATTTATTTTGATTCATGGACTCAACCCCCAAGAGGCATTCATGAAACAGTTTGTTTTCGCCCTGCTGCTTTTCTGCCCGCTTGCTTTCGCCCAGGCCCCCTGCGACGATCCGCGGTACCTGGAGCTCAAAAAAAAACCGCTCGACGCCATGAGTAAGCGGGAGTTCGAGTATTTCATGCTCAAGGAGAAATTCTGCTTGGAGGACGCCGCGAAAACCGGCGCAAAGCTGTGCACGCTCGTGGTGGTCATCGATTCGGCGGTGATTGACGGAAAAGAAAAGGAGATGCGCGTGTTCGTCGACGACGTGGAGATGGGCCCCGTGTCGCGGAGCAACAGCATCGCGGTCACGCCGGGCATCCACCGGATAAGCCTGTTCTCCCTCACCGACATCGACGATTACGAAAAAAAGATCAACCGGCGGATCCTCACCAACGAGGACAAGAATTACAACTACGGCATCGGCGTGATGGAGGCCAAGCTCAAGCAGATGAAGAACACGGTGAAGGCGATCAACGCGGCGGGCAAGAGCATGGTGATCCATTACCGCTTCTTCTGCGACACCGGGAAAACCGGCAAATGCAACGATGACGGATGGTCGCTGATACCGGAACTGAATTGATTGCGGATTGAAAACAAAAAATGGGCGATGCAATGAAAATGAAGTTACTGCCCTTTGTATATCTGTCTGGCACGGCCATGATATTGCTTTGCCTGTGCGTGTCGCCGCTTAACGATGTCGACATCGACGATTTCAGCCTCATCGGCGCGAACATGAGCATCAGCAAGTATTTCGGCAGCGCCTCGCCGGCGTGGGAGACCGTGCACGTCTCGGTATACGATAAAAATTACGCAAGCGTCAAGATCAAGAACGGCGGCGTGTCGGTCAACGGCACCGCCATGGGGTACGACAGTTCCGCCCTGTACCTCTGCTATACCGAGGACAACCTCGCCATTGTCAAGAACACCGGCTATCAGTTCGTGATCACCCTTTCCAACGGCGCCCAATGCACCTCGAGCGTGCGCACGCCCGCTGCGGAGTTCGGCGCCGCCACCGCGCCCGCCTCGTTCCGTTTGGGCCAGGGGGCCACGGTCACCTGGACCGACGTGGCGCAGGGCTCGCCCGTCGCCGTCAAGCTCTCCATCGAATCAACAAAAGATTCCGCAAACCACATCGTGATTGACGACGCCGGCGTGCCCGATTCGGGCAGGTTTGTGGTACCGCCGATCGCCGACACCACGCTTGCGGGCAGCGCCACGCTCGAGCTCACCCGCTCGGCAGCGGGCACGGTGTCCTCCAAGCTCCGCAGCGGGTCCATTGGTGTGACGTATATGTTTTCGGTAAAGATGACCGCGACGAAATGAGGATCATCGCGGTATCCTCCAATATTTTTTTTAGATTGAATTAAATTAAGAAATCTCCCGTCATTATTCATTTCTGTGTTTATATTTGTACTTTATAAAAAAGATATCCTTTTCCCCCCAAAGGAGTTTTTATGCGTTTAACGTTATCCCGCATTCTTGTTTTTCTTGTCACCCTTGTTTTTTCCCTCAACGCGGCGGTCGCGATCTCCGGCACGGTAAAAGACCAAGCCACGCAGGCTCCGATCCAGGGCGCCATCGTCAGTCTCGCGGACACCGGGCTCACCTGCATTTCAGACCAAAACGGCTTTTACTCGTTCGGCGGCCCTGTTTCGGCCGGCCCCATGGCGCTGCCCTCCCCGGAAATCAACAGGCCATTCCTCTCAGGCGCCAACCTCACGTTCAGCGTCAGGGACGTCTCATCGCGGGTGCGCGTGGGCCTCTACACCCTCGGCGGCAGGCTTGCCGGTTCTTTTTTCGACAAGCAACTGACGCAGGGCGAATACCGCATCAACCCGTTCCTGGGCAGGCCGTCTTCCCAGATCTGCCTGCTGCGCGTGCAGGTCGGTAACAGCGTCACCTGCATCAAAACGCCTTTTCTCTCCGGCACCGGAAGCACCGCGGGGATTTTCCAGAGGACCGGCAACCTTGTCAAACGGCAATCGTTGTCAAAGGCCTCGGCCGCGGTCGATTCGATCTTCTCCTGGGCCGTGGGCTACAACGCGGGAAAGCTGGGCATCAGCACTCTGACCGGCACCTACGACATCACGCTGTCGCGCACCGTTCCCGCCGGACAGGTGCAGGTGCTCCAGACGTCGCAGGCAGGCGACCAGCTCGCGGCGCAGCCCGCCCTTTCCTTTGCCGCAGACGACGGCTCGTTGCTTCCCACGCTCACCGTGACCCCGGCCACCACGTACCAGACCATCTACGGGTTCGGCGCCGCGTTTACCGAATGCGCGGTATACAACCTCTGCAAGGTCACCCCGGCGAGAAAGGCCGCGGTGCTCAATGATTTCTTCAACCCCTACACGGGCGCGGGCTTCTCGCTCATGCGCGCCGCGATCAACAGCTGCGACTTTTCCCTGGCCATGTACGACTACGACGGGACGACCAACGATTACGGCCTTGCAAACTTCGACATGAGCCACGACATGAAATGGATGATCCCCAGCATCAAGCAGGCCCTGCACGTTCCGGGCGCCAATTTCAAGCTGTTCGGCTCGCCGTGGGCGCCGCCGGCCTGGATGAAAACGTCGGACAATAGGCTGGGCGCCGCGGGCGGCGGCGGCGGCACCCTGCGCACGGACTGTTATAATTCATGGGCCAACTATTTTGTCAAGTACATCAACACGATGAAGGCCAACGGCATCCCCGTCTGGGGCATCACCATCCAGAACGAGCCGGCCTACGACGCCTACTGGGAAGCGTGCGTCTATTCGGCGGCGCAGGAAAGGGACTTTCTCAAGAACGCGCTCGGCCCGGTGTTCGACACCAACAAGATTGACGCGAAAATAATGATCTGGGACCACAACAAGGACCTGATCGTCGATTGGGCCAACACCATCCTCGGCGACGCCGCCGCGGCAAAATACGCCTGGGGCGTGGCGTACCACCGGTACGCGGGCGATTTGTTCCAGAACCTAGACACCACCCATAATAATTTCCCCACGTATCCCTTGATCGCCACCGAATGCAGCGTGCGTGACACCTGGACCGAGGCCGAGCGCATGGCCCACGAGATCATCGGCGATCTCAACAACTGGTCGAGCGGGTATCTCACGTGGAACCTGGACACCGATTACAGCGGCGGGCCGTACCACAACAGGCCCGAGCCCGGCAGCTGCGTGGGCCCCATCGTGCTCGATTCGGCGACCGACAGCATGAAAATCTTTCCGAATTATTATTATATGACGCATTTCAGCAAATACTTCCAGCCCGGCGCCGTGCGCGTGCTGAGCGCACTCACGGGGTCAACGCTGGAAATCACCGCGTGCAAAAATGCCGACGGTTGCATCGTGGTGAACGCGCTGAACAAGGGGGACGCGGCGGTGCCGTTCAAGATCAAGCAGGGCACGCAGATCATCAAGCCCACGATCGCGGCGCACGCGTTGATGAGTTTTATTTATTTCTAGAGCAGTTAGAAATTGCGGGGGAGAGGCACGGCCTGTCTCCTGCCTGCCGAAATAATCATTGCGCCTGCCGATTGGCGACCGGCGTTTTCGCGGTTAGTCAAGCAGCTTGTTTTCCCGGTACCAGGCCAGCGTGTCGCGGATCGTTTCCTCGAAGGGACGGGGACAATAGCCGAAGGCGGCGGACGCCTTGTCGCGGGAAATATTTTTGTGGCCGTTCTTCAACGTTGCGATTGATACCGATGTGTAAAGAGGTTCCCGCGCGCAAAGCCTGCACCACCATTCAGCAAACGGCGCGCCGATTGCGGCGAGCCACAGCGGGCTGAGCAGCCACATCGTTTTTCGCCCCTGCATCCCGTCGATGACCCGCGCCATGTCGCCGATCGAGACCCAATGGCCGGGAACCAGGTATTGCTCGCCCCGGACGCCCTTAGCCTCGGCCCCCAGCGCGGCGTCCACGACATCGCGGACATCAACCCAGTTGAAACCGCCCCTCACGCCGATCGGCATTCTTCCCCGGCCGATCTGCTTCACGATGCGGCCCAAGAACGAACCGTGGAAATCGTTCGGGCCGATGATGCCGGTGGGATTGAGTATCACCGCGTCAAGACCTTGTGCAATGCCGCGCCGCACTTCCTGTTCGCCCGCCGCTTTTGAACGGTCGTAGGGCGGCGCGTGCGGCGAGGAGACCTTTCGCCGCGTCTCGTTGAGCGGCTCGCCATGCGGATACGGGTCGAACGCGTGGATGGAGCTGAAATGCACGAGCCTGCGAACATTGTTTTTCAGACATGCCTCCACCACGTTTGCCACGCCGTCAATATTGATCTGCTTGATGGTTTTCCATCCGCCGCCGGTGATGCCGATGCGGGCCGCACAGTGAAACACGGTTGACGCGCCGGCAAACGCCTTCGCCAGGCTCGCGGGATCGCGCACGTCTCCCTTGACAATTTCAACAGGCAGCCCCTTGAGCGCCCCGTCGGACGACCGGACAAGACAGGTCACCGGGCGTTTTTGCTCCAATAATTTTCTAACGAGATTCGCGCCCACATGGCCGCTTGCGCCGGTAACGATTGTTTTCATGAAATCCTTTCCGCTCATTCGCCGATCCAGCTCACGAAATAATCCGCGCCCGGCATTTCCTTTCCGTCAATGATCCGCCACGCGCCCTTGAGGCCGAGTTCCTGCGCGGCGCACTCGAAGTTGGCCATGGCGATGCCGGCGTGCAGCTCGCCCCTGGCCTTCGCGTCCGCCCGTTTGGCATAGAAATGGAAGGTATCGCGCGGCGTCTCCCGTATGATGCGCCACGGCTGGTAATTGACGCCCGACGGCGCGAGGCGAACGCATTCCAGCGCTTCGGCGTACCTGCCTGCCGCTCCCTGCGTGAGCGGTTTATTCCCATCGCCGTCGAAGAAAAGCTCGCGCCAGGGTTTTCTTACCCGCGACCGGTTGGTGATTTTAATCAACACGTCCACCAGCGACCTTTTTCCCGAGGGAATGCCCACGGGCGACACGATCACCAGCTTCTCGCCGTCCCTCAGTCCGGCCTTTTTCGCAAAACCCTGCCTGTTGAACGTGAGCGCCATCCAGCACGTTCCGAGGCCGAGGCCGGTCAATTCGAGTACCGCCTTTTCAAAACAATACCCGAAATCCAAAAACGCGCGGGCGGCAGGCGTTGTCACGCCGGCGATGAACAGCCGCGCCCCCTTGATGAATCCGTAGGTGCCGAAACGGCGCGGCCCGGCTTTTTCCGCTTCGGCAAGGTCAATGAGTTCCAGGCGGCATTTATTGCCGAACGTACCGATGGTATTGCTTTGGCAGATGTTCCTTATTGAGGCCTTCTGCTCATCAGAAAGCGGCATGGGATCATAGGTGCGGACCGAGACGCGGCGGCGGATTAATTCAATCATAGATGACATGGAAAGGTCCTTTTCATTTCCTCAGAAATATACTATGTAATTGAAAGACCTTGCGGCAAGCTGGGATTTTTTAAATGAATTTTCTGCCGTAGGGTACGGGATTCCAAACAATGACCGCAGATCCCCTCTGCCGATACAACAATCTCTTCTTCCGACGTGCAAATCTTGACCTGCCGCTTTTTATCAGGGAGGCGGCGGAAGCCGGGGCCGGGGGGAGACGACCCTTGGAAGTACCCGAAGGGGTATACCGCTCCCCCGACTTTTTATTTTAATAAAAAAGCCCCTGCCCTTTTATCAAGAACAGAGGCCTTTTCAATCCAGCAAAGAAACTCTTTTACTGGTTATATTCCTTCAGCACTTCCTTGTTCATCACCTGCAGCTCGACCCTGCGGTTGATCTTTCTTCCTGCCGCGCTCCTGTTGTCTGCCTTGGGAACGTCGGGGCCGTATCCGGCGGCCGAGAGGCGCGAGGCAAGCTCGGGCGCGACGCTTACCAGGTAACTGCGCACCGATTCCGCGCGCGCGTTGCTCAGGCGCTTGTTGGCCTCGTACTTGCCTATATTGTCGGTGTGGCCGCCCACTTCGAGCTGGAGCTTGGGATATTTGAGCAGCATCTTGCCGATGATGTTGAGATACGGTTTCGAGTTTATGGAAATCTCGGTTTTGCCGGTCTCAAAATACACCGCGTCGAGGATGAGAAGGCCGGTGGAGAGCAGCTGCTTTTCCATGTCGGAGCGCTTCGACACCTCGTCGCTGAGACGCTTCTTGGTGTCGGCAAGCTCCATCGAATCGCGCTTCGACTTCGCCGCGAGCGAATCGGCCCGACGTTTTTCCGCTTCGCGCGCCTGGGCCGCGGCAATGGAATCCGCGATCACCTTCTTGGCAAGGCCGTCGGCGACCTCCTGCAGGTGCGCGGCCTTCCTCGTCTGTTCCTCTCTGTCAAGTTCCGCCTTGCGCTGCGCCTCGCGGTCGGCCTTTCTTTTTCCGGCAAGAAGGTCGAAGGTGAAATCGATGCCGGCGAAAACCCGGTACGGCTCGAGCGCGCGCGGCTGGCCCGACGGCCTTGCCTGGGACGCGGCGATGTCGGCGCCGAGCAGGAAATTCATGTAAAAGGGCGTGCGGAAGACGATCGACGGCGTCACCATGACCGGGTCGGTCTTGAACGCGACATTGTTCAAAAAGGTCAGGGAATTTACCTCCAGTCCCAGGGTGATGATCTCATGCACGTTTCCCTGGAGCCCGAGCCCGAGCAGCAGTTGGGCCTTTTTGTCCTTTTGCAGGGAATACACCGCGCCCTCGTTGAGGTGGATTTTAAACGACTTCTCCTCGGTCCCGAACACGGCCGACTCAAGCACCCGCCCTATGAAATCGTACCCGGTGCGCGTCTCAAAATAATCGAAACCGTCTGCGGCGTTCGAGTCGAGCTGGTTGAACGAAGTGCCGCCGACAATGGAGGCCTGCGCGCCCAGGTGAAAAGGGGACGCTTCCGGGAGCGGCAGCGCGCCCATGACGCCGGCCTGAACAGCGCCGAGCCCGGCCGCCGGGCTGCTTTTGTAATCGACCGAGCCGAACCCGTTTACCTGGCCGAACACGTCAAACCAGGGGTTGATGCCGAATGAAAACGCGCCGGTGCCCACGATGATGTTTGAACCTGCGTTGGGCGTGAGCGTATAACCGATCTGCTGTTTATACCAGCTCCCGAAAACGGAAAACGACAGCCTGCCCGCGCCCACGGTCTCGGCCGAAGGCGTATGGACAAGGCCGCGGGTCGCGTCTGCGGTAAAGGTCGGATTGGGGCCTTCGTCGCTTTTTTCCTCCTGCGCCGCCCATGAAAACCACAGGCATCCCAGGACTGCAATCAACGCGAGCGCCCGTTGTAGATGTTGATTCGCCATAGTTGCTCCTTTCCTGCAAAGAAACATGGCTGTAAGTCGTACGCAATTAAGAATGTTTGTCTTTGCCGACGCTTTCGCATCCGGGGGAAAGTGTAAAAAACACGTAATAAAAAAAAGGGCCGGACTTCAGATCGGGTCGGCTAAATGAATGATACAAATAAGGCAGAAATTTGTCAAAAACTTTTTTGGCAAAAACGCGGAAGGCGCGCCATCGTGAGGCAAAATTCCGTGATATATATTACATAATTCGGTAGCATTTCCGGCGGTAAGAGGCATCGATATGGCAAAAGAACTCGTGATCATGCCGAACTGGCTGGGCGACTGCGTCCTGGCGCTCTCGGTGGTCCACCGGAAGATCACCATGCAGCACACCAGCCTCACCCTTCTCGTGCCCCAGCCCCTTGTCCCCCTGTGTGCCGCGCTGTGCGGCCATCCCATCATCCCCATCAACCGCAGCACCCGCGAAGGATACGTTACCGCACTTGACGAGGTGCGAAAGCAGCGGTTCGACGCGGTGTACGTGCTGCCGCCCTCGTTCTCGTCCGCGCTGTTCGCCTTCCGGACGCGGATAAAAAAGCGGCGCGGCATTTCGGGCGAATGGCGCAGGCCGCTGCTCACGAGCCCGCTGCCGCGCTCGCTGCGCAACGTTTCGAGCCACCTCACTTACGAATACGCCATGGTGCTCGAAACCGATTACGTGCCGCCCGAATACTGGCAGGGCGTCAAGCTTGACAAGCACGACGATTACGCGGGACGCATCGTGTTCTGCCCCGGCTCCAAGTACGGACCGGCAAAACAGTGGAACGGGTTCCCCGCGCTCGCCGAGCTTTTGCCCGGCAAGGAAATCGTGGTGCTCGGCGACGAGGGCGACGCCGCGGCGGCCGAGGCCGTGGAGGCGGCCGGTCCCGAACGCGTGAAAAACCTCGCGGGCAAGACCTCGCTCGTGGAGGCGGCGCGCATCATTTCCCACGCCAGGGTGGTGGTCGCCAACGATTCCGGCCTCATGCACTGCGCCGGATTCACGGGAACGCCCGTGGTGGGGATCTTCGGCTCCACCGCGCCCGCCTGGACCCGCCCCCTGGGCGCCAAGGTAAGAATCGCGCATGTCAAGACCGACTGCTCCCCCTGCTTCAAGCGCACCTGCCGGTACAATGACAACCACTGCCTCACCCGCATCACGCCGGACCTGGTGCTGGGGCTGATGCATCAGTTAGTACCGGAAAAACTTTAAATAAAATTATTAATAAATCAGGGCGTTCCCCCGCTTCGCGGGGTCGGTCTCCCTCGGGGCCCGGGCTCGCCCTCGTTGCCGCCTGCCACGAGGGCGCTTCGCGCCGTGGTCAGGCGGCAATGCGCTCCGGCGCACCGCTCCGGTCCACCTAACGCGGGGCAGAGGAACATTGCCCGCCTGTCAATTACTGCTTCGCAATTTTAAAGTGAACTGCAATTGATTTCTCTCTCGCCATCAGCGGCGCCTCGAAGGCCGAAGGAATTGGCCGCTCGAAAATAGGTGAAAGTCTGGACATCGCATTGCAAAAAGGGAAGAATAAATTGGGCGTTCCCCCGCTTCGCGGGGTCGGTCTCCCTCCGGGCTCGGGCTCGCCCTCGTTGCCGCCTGCCACGAGGGCGCTTCGCACCGTGGTCAGGCGGCAATGCGCTCCGGCGCACCGCTCCGGTCCACCTAACGCGGGGCAAAGGGTCATTGCCCACCTCTTTAAAAACCGCCTTCGCAAATTGAAGAACCCCGCCCCAAGTGGCGGGGATTCTTCCTTGGCTATAGAATTAGAATATTTTATAGTCGCCCGCTAACCCCGCGCCAAGTCGCGGGGAATGCGCGGGCTGTGCCATTCAACTCTACTCGTCTTGATTTCTCACATCGCCATCAGCGACGCCCCCTCGGCCGAAGGATCGGCCGCTCGTGCTGTTTGAGCCCGGCATCTTTGATCAAACTATAGGTTTGTCCTGCCGGGTGAGTTTACGAGCGGCCCGGAGGCCGAGGGATCAGGCGGCGCTGCAGGCGCGGCGTTCTTTGCCTACTTTCTTTCGCTGCTGAAAGAAAGTAGGTAGGGGTTCAGGGGGCGAAGCCCCCGACTCAGTTGCACGAGCGGGCCGTCGTTTTCGCTCCTTGTTCCCACAGGATGCACGCAACATGGGACGAAATTGATTTCGTTGACAAAGAACCCGACGGCATCATAGAATCAGGTGTTGGGAATAAATTCACATACTTGAAGCTTCACCCATGGTGCGTAGACGAGTTGACGCGTTAACGGGTTAACGCGTAGCAACAGGAACTTCTCCTTCAGAAAAATGGAGAACGCACACACATGTCAAAAATATTTTTGCCGATCATTCTCGCGGCCCTTGCCGTCCGCGGCCAGGACATCACGGCGTCCGATTCTACGATCCAGATTTACAACAACTCCCTGATGAGCTTTGCAGACGGCGTGCAGTTTACCAGCCACTCGCCAGCAACCATTCACCTCGACTCCGCCGTGGTGCATGTCGACACAATGGACACAACCGGCATGCAGTCCCCCGTGCCGCAGTTGTCGTGGAAGAACGAAGACCCGATTCAGGCACAGTTCGTGTGGCGGATGGATTCCACAGGCAGCAACAATTACCGACTGACAAAAATCGCGTTCGCCCCGTTAAACGCCCAACCGCTCTCATTCTCCGGGACCGATACGACAGAGGCGATCTTCATGGTAGAAATCGGGTTCCTCTACCCGCTGGACATGGCCCCGAAATTCGTGCGCACGTTCAGGGGAAGCCTGAAGCTGTTCTTTTCCAACGGGCAGATAATGACGCTGGGGCTCACGGCGCATGACTTGAATGCGGGGGTGAAAAGGCAGGTGATGGGGGCGGGAGGCAATAAGACCTCCGGCGCAGGGATGATGAGTTATAAAAATAAAGTGAGGTGTTTGGTGAATGGGAGAAAAGTGGACGGGGATGAGATGAGGGCGGGAAAGAGGGATATGTTGAAAGTGGTGGGAAGATAGGGCTGTATGAAAGAATTCGTGTATGCCGATAAAAATGTTCAATTGGATCGCGATTGAGTGATGAGCGGAAATCGAAGTGGCATTACAGATAGTTACTCAAGCCATCCGAAATAGTATTTATCCAACGAGCAGGTATAAACATGAAGGAAACAAATGCTGCCCACGATCTTCTAGGTAGAGAACTTAAGAGCGGTTGGAAAGTTACTAGGAAGATTGAAAAACACGAGACTTCGACAGGTTCATTTTTCTCAGTATGCTACGAGGTACAAAAAGACAAGAGGGTTTGTTTTCTAAAGGCATTCGATTTTGCCAAGTTCTTCCAACTTGCAAAGAGCGCCGAGATAGTTGATGTAATGGCGGATATGCTAAATGCCTACAAATATGAAAAGCAACTTTCGGATCTTTGTAAGACGTCTCACGTAACCAAAGTCGTGTATGTTAATGAGGCGGGCGAAGAAACTATTCCAGAGTATACAATTCCTGTTGTACCCTATTTGATTTTCGACTTAGCTGATGGCGACGTAAGATCGAGACTCGAGTTCTCTGATGGCCTTGACTTTGCATGGCGGCTAAAATCCTTGCATGATATCTCAATCGGTATAAGACAACTTCATAAAATCGAAATAAGCCACCAAGACCTTAAGCCTTCCAACATTCTCGTTTTCGACACCAGCTCAAAAATTGGCGATCTTGGAAGGTCCGTTTGCAGGCTCGTCAATGGCCCTTACGATGAAATGTGTTTTTCTGGAGATTTTACCTATGCACCACCTGAAATAATGTACAAGTACTTTGAGAAAGATTGGAGCAAACGTGTTTTTGCAACAGATTGTTATCTTCTCGGTAGTATGGTCGTTTTCTATTTTGCTGGCACAAGTATGTCCGCACTGCTTCAAAAAAATCTTCCCGACAAATTTAAGGTGCATGTTTATCGTGGTCCTTTTGATCAAATACGTCCTTATCTTTTAGAAGCTTTCTCAATATCTCTAGATGAATTTAAGAATTGCATTTCCAATGCATTTTTTAAAGAGGAGCTTGGATGGGTTGTTGAAAGGCTTTGTTATCCTTTACCAGAGAATCGAGGCCACCCAAGGAATCTTTGTGGAATTCAGAATCAGTTTAATCTGGAAAGGTTCGTTTCAAAATTCCATCACCTGCACTTAAAAGCCGAATATCTACTAGGTAAATAATGGCAGAACAGTTTGAGCAAAAAGAACGACGAGTAATTCCAAACTGGCGCAGCTTCAATGTAACTGCCTGCCTTGGGGAATTAGACCATTCCGGTCTTACATTTCCAAGCAAACCAAGTGAGGTATTTGACATTTCCGACTACACAGCTATTTGGCGACAAAATAAGAGAATCTCATTTGCAGCCGATTTGATCAGTGCTACGTTTGCAAATGGCGACGATTTCACTGATGATGCCAAAGATGCAGCTAGATTTGTCATTAAACAAGCCGAGAAATGCCCACCACCGTTAATTCGGCTAGCTGAAATCATTATAGGCAAGAACCCTCATGACAACACCTCTCCTCCACAGCCAGGGGAAGACTTAAGTCTCTCGAAAGTATATAAGTCTATTAATGTTTTAAGAGATAGATTAAGATCCTTCCCCCAAAATCCCATTCCACATGTTGAATTATCTAGATGTTATTCAATACTAGGAGAAAAATATAAGGCAATTAAGAATATGAAGGCAGCGTTGTACTTGTCACCTGAGAATAGGTTCATTGTTAGAGCGGCCATACGGCTCTTTGCACATTTTGGAGAACCCGAATATATTCATAACATTGTAAAGAAAAGTGGTATTGTACGTTACGACCCCTGGGTAATATCCTCGGAAATTTCTCTCGCGGACCTATTGGGGAAGACGTCATCATTTATCAAAAGAGGAATACAATTCATTGAATCAAAGAAATTCGATCCCTACAGCTTAACGGAACTTTGTTCGTCAATTGCTACAGTCGAGTTAAATGCTGGAAACAGAAAGAAAGCAAGAAAATTGCTTCAAAGCTCTCTTATTGCGCCAAATGACAACTCCCTTGCCCAAGTCGAATGGATTAACAACATAGATTATCTATTTGACTTGGATCTAAAAAGATATAACGTGAACTGCAATTCTGAAGCATTGGCGCTTAACAGCTATTTTGAAAACAAATGGAATGACGCTTTCTTCTATTCTAAGAACTGGGCTAAGGATATGCCTTTTACAAAGCGTCCCGTCCTCATGGCATCTCACGTAGCAATTAGTTTGCTAAATCAGCCACAATTGGCGATTGATATCCTGAAAAGTGGATTAGTATCACACCCTGGAGATCCACAATTGATCAACAACCTAGTGTATTCACTGGTGCTAGTTAATAAGCTCTCCCAAGCCGAAAGCCTGATGGAAAATGTGGGCGACATATCCGACTTAACCAACACAACTAATATTTGTCTCACCGCAACATCAGGGCTGATTGCATTCCGAAAAGGTAATTTCAGCATGGGTAAAGATCTTTATCTAAAAGCCATTGAAGCAGGCAAATTGACTAATAACCCATATTACCGTTGGATACCAACTTTATGTTTTGCGCGCGAAGCAATATTGTCGAAATCTGAGAATGCATCTGAACTATTAAAAATTGTTGATAAAGTACCTAACGACCTTGAGATTCCATCCGTCACAGTTCTCAAGAAAGAAGTTCTTGACCTACTCAGTTTTGTGAAGCCTGCGTAATTATCCAACACGTCTTCATTTCCATTTGCAACTTTTTCCCTCACATTCTCTCCTCTTCGCCCGTCTCTTCGCCCTCTCCTTCTCCCTCCTCCCTGCCCTTCCCATTTCGTCTTGCAGCTTGCGTATTCTAAATCAAAAACCTCAAGGTGAATCGCGCCTCAGGATACCTGAAAACCAGTTCAGGTAAACGGAAAAGCAGCCAAGGTGGCCGGAAAAGTGATTCAGGCGGCTGCCAATGTGGTTAAGGCGGGCGGAACAGTGGTTAAGGTGCCCGAAAAGGTGGTTCAGGCGACCGGAACCATGAGTCAGGCGGTCGGGCAGGTGGTTAAGGTAAGCTAAAAAGTGGTTCAGGTGCTTAAAAAACCCCTTCAGGCGGCCGGAAGAAAAAATTTTTCATCGTTCCACACCGCTTTTTCGGCCTCCTGACAGGATATTCCGGTTGCCTGAACCCTCGTTTAGTCTGCCTCGCGTGGTTCCGGGTTCCCTTTCGCCATTCCGGCCGCATGATAACCAGTGTGCCACGAGCCTTGATACCGACCATTATTTATATCACTCCTCAAACAGCAGGCCGCGGGGCACCGCAAAGGGCAGTGGCAAGGTATGCCTTATTTACGGGAAATCTGCATACCCGTAAAATTTTTCTCTTGAAACAAACGTATTTGATTTGTATATTAAAGGCAACACACCCGCCACGCCTCTTCCGCTTATGCGAAATGCGCAACCATGGCGGGTTTTCTTTTGGGGTACCGCAAGATGTCGCTCAAACCCTATGACAAACCCCATCTCTCCTATGATGATCAAGTCCAGCTGTTTGTCAAACGCGGCCTCCTGGTGCGCGATCTGAAGGCAGCTGCGGAATTCCTTTCACGTGTAAGCTATTACAGACTGAGCGCCTATCGCTTCCCTTTCTTGCAGCAGAACGACTTGTTTCTACCTGGAACCTCTTTTGAGCAACTCACCAGACTTTACAAGCTCGACGACGCGCTGCGTCAAGCGTTTATCTGCGCGCTTTCTCCCATTGAGATTTACCTCCGCACAAGGGTCACCTATCAACTTACGGCAAAATATGGACCGTTTGTGCAGTACGATCCGTCTGTGTTTAGGTCGACATTTGACCACGCAAAATGGGTTCAAGCGGTGGAAATCGAAATCGTCAGGGGGCATGAGACCTTCTTGGATCATTTCAAGTCAAAATACTCGGGGTTTCCCCGTCTCCCTCTTTGGATGGCCGTCGAAGTGATGAGTTTCGGAAGCATTTCCAAACTGTATGGCGGATTGTTACCCGATCCCCAACGCAGTATCAGCAGCATTTTCGGTATACACCATTCGGTGTTGCACAACTGGATGCACGCACTCACCTACGTTCGAAATGTATGCGCTCATCACAGCCGACTCTGGAACAGGGAGCTGGCAATAAGGCCCGAGATTCCTCGCAAGGCTGCTGAGTGGCAAAAAATTCACATCGACAATACTCGTATCTTTTCTATTGCCGCCGTCGTTGATTGGATAACCACCAAAGCATTGCTCCCGAGTCCTGCAATTGAAAAAATGTTCTCGGTAATCGACGAGATTCAAAAACAAGGCTCACGGTTTCCGGCCTTCATGGGAATTCCATCCGATGTGCAGCTCCGGCCGTTGTGGAAATAGAAGGTGTACTTTCAGGCAAGCCCCCCTCCCCATTCCCCATTAACATCTTGATTACTTGACACTCGGGAACCTGCTCAAATCCGTATGCGGCAGAAACAGCGCCGCCACATAGGCGTCCATGTACCGGTTGTCGGACGACAGGTCGATGTAGGTCATGCGCCTGGCCAGGGCGGCCATCTCGTCGCGCCGCGTCTTTGACAATAGCGAAAGCGTCGCGCCGGTGAGCGAGGAATTGCCCAGGTAGCTGAAGCGGTCGCGCGGGATGTCGGGCAGCATGCCGATGCGCACCGCGTGCTCGATGTTGATGAACCGCCCGAACCCGCCCGCGATTGACACGCGCGAAATGCTCCCGAAGGTGAGGCCGATGTTAGACAGCATGAGGTCGCAGGCGGCGTAGATCGCGCCCTTGGTGCGGATGAGGTTTTCGATGTCGGCCTCGGTGATCACGATCTCCTTGTTCGCGTACGCGGCCGCGGACTTGACAAGGAGGACCCCGCGGGTGCCCTCGACCCGGGGCGCGCGCCATACCGGCACGCGGTCGGTGATCTTGCCGGCCCGGTCGATGAGGCCCTTCGAATACAGCTCGCCGAGCAGCGAAATGAGCCCCGACCCGCAGATGCCCTTGGGCTTTCCGCCGCCGATCACGCCGTATTTCACGTCCTTCATTTTCGGGTCGATGTCGAACGATTCAATGGCGCCGTCGGCCGCGCGCATGCCGCACTTGATGCCCGAGCCCTCGAACGCCGGCCCGGCCGAGCACGCGGCCGCCATGAGGAACTCGGCGTTGCCGATCACGATCTCGCCGTTGGTGCCGATGTCCATGAACAGGCCCACGCCCTTGGCGTCATTGATCATGGGCGCGGCAAGCAGGCCCGACGTGATGTCGCCGCCCACGTAGGAGCCCGCGCCCGGCGCGAACGACACGGCTGCCAGCGGGTGCGCGTTGAGCCCGAGCTCGCGCGCGGTCATGACCGCCGGGCTGTTGACAACCGGAACATACGGGCTTTCGCGGATGGTCTGCGGCGGCAGGCCCAGCAGCAGGTGCACCATGGTGGTGTTGCCCGCGATCGCGACGTTGAACACGGACGATGCCGGCGTTTTTATCTCCTTGAGGCATCCGTCAATGAGGCCGTTGACCGTGGAAAGCACGAGCGTGCGCAGCTCCTCGCGCCGCTTTTCCGTTTTCGCGAACTCGATGCGCGCGATGACGTCGGCGCCGCGGCTGATCTGGGCGTTGTAGTCAGACCTGCTGGCGAGGATCTTGCCGTCCGCCATGTCAACGCAATGCATCGAAATCGTGGTGGTGCCGATGTCGCACGCGATGCCGATGGAGCGCTGCGACTTATCGCCGGGCTCCACCGATTCAACCACAAGACCGGCGCCCTCGTCGCGCGCGCGGACCGTCACCTGCCCGTTCTGGCCGCGCAGCGCCTCGGGCAGCTTTCGCAGTGCGGGAAGGTCGCAGCGGATGGCGCCGGCCTGTTCGGCGGCCTTGCGCAGTTGTTTTTCGAGGCGGCCGAAGTCCGAGGCGTTGTTGTCGGCCGTCGGCGGCTCGACGCTCAGCGAATACGACTTGACAATAGGTGAAATGTCCTTTGGCGCGGGGAACAGTTCGGGCGGGATCGCCATGAGGTCTTTTCCGAGCGCCATTCCCGCCGCCTCTTTTGCACGGTCATGGAGTACGGCGACAACGGCGTCCCCGCACACCGCGGCCTGGCACGACAGGATCTGCAGCGGGCCGTCGGCCGGCGTCACGGAAAACTTCCTGCCCTTGACTTCCACGCATCCCTCGATGAGCTCCACCAGGCATTTGTGGCAGGTGCCCTTGCCCCCGCATTCGAGGTGAAGGCTGGCATCGCCGAGCAGTGCGGCGGCATCGGACAGCCTGGTGCCTTCGGCGATTTCGCCGGATTTTTTGGAAGGGAGAAACGTGATGGTGGGGGGCATGTAGGAAAAATACAAAGCGCCCAAACATTACCTATAGATATTGGTGGGGCAACCACTTCGTGGTTTCCCCTGGCCCCCGGCTTTCCCGCGCCGCGCGACATTCGAGTAGCGAATTTATTAATGAACACGTACTTGTGTTGGGCTTGCCGAGGCATCGAAACGCGGCGCGGGACGATCCGGGGGCACACCCCTTCCTGCAAAGGTGCGCGCGAGTTCGCTCGCTTTACGCTCGCGATGCGTCGCACCTTCGCAACGCAACCGCTGCGGAATACCCCCTCCGCCTACGGCGGTGTCCCCCTTGATAAGGGGGATTATATACTTAACTCCCTTTTCGAAAGAAACGGAGGATAAGGTATTGAACCTTTCACATCCTTCCGCCGACTATAGAAGTATCAAGGAGAGGTCAAAGCGCTTCATTTTCTGAAAATTGAAACAATTTAAAAAAGAGGCAGAATGCGAGCTGCTAACTGGCTTCTAATCGGTCTATTGTTTTTGTTCGGTTACGGCACCACTTCAACAGCGATTCCGATTACCGGTATTACCTTCACTCAAACTTCTTCTACCGTTGTCTCTGGAAACGGCCTGAGTCTCACTCTGTCGATAGACTCGACGAGCTATCAGCCGGGGCAGCAGATTTCTATTACAATTGCTGAAAAGAACACCCTGGCAACGAAAGACAGTATCGAAGCAGCTAATGCATGGTTTGTTCAAGGTCTAAACATGGGCCGCCCTTGCGGGACAAATCATCCTTTTGGAATATCTATCCTGCAAGGAAATTACGATACAACAAACGTGGCTTCCATCACTCCGCTCCACCTTTACGACCCGAATGTAGTGTATTGGTGCCCTCTGCCGCTATCTGTTATTACTGCCTACGATTTTCAACCTTCAAGTGATACAGCTGTCATTTATTCCTATTCCGTGCTGACACCCGACAGCTCATTGCCACCTTGGTCGATGAAAATGATCGGCAAGGTTAGTTCGACAGGATATTGGGCTGGTAATCCCCCAGCAGCGACCTTCATTAACTTTACTCCTGGTATCTACACCGTCGTTGGAGGTGATGAATGGGGTGCACTGGTTATACTCCATTTCACTGTTACACCAGCAACGGCTGTAACATCGCCTCACCAGAAGCTGAATCTTCAGGCAAAAGTAATACCCCAAGGATGCGTTTATAATATTAGAGGAGCGTTGGTATCTTCATCTGGACGGCGAGGACAGATCCCTGGAATTTACTTTATCAAAAGCGGCCGTACTGGACTGTTTACTGTAATCAGGTAATCAAGTATATAATTCCCCTGATAAGGGGGATGTATTTGTCGAATCTCCCGGTATTTAAATTGATATAACAATTGCGGCGGGGAATTTTATTGCCGCGCGTTAGGCAGGACTGGAGGCCGCTATGAAGAGCGGTGCTGCCCGGACCCCGGCGGGCCTCCGCCATCGGGCCGTGGCAGCCCGAGCCGACAGGCGAGACCGGAAGGACGGCCGACCCCCGCGTGTAGGGGCGGTTCGCGAACCGCCCCTACACGCGGGGGGAACGCCCAACTTTTTATTTTTTATTCGCAAACTTCTTCATGAACGGCCCCAGGTCCGACGCCTCCTGGGGCCCCACGAGCACCTCCCAGCCCGGCATCTGCTCCTCGAGCTCGCCGGAGATGGAGGCGACGTAGCCGGGGATGATGATTTTGCGCGAGGCGTATTGCCCGTCAACATCCTTGCTTTTAAGGAAAGCGCCGATCTTCTCGCCGTTGAACTTGCGCGCGGCCCAGGCCGTGAGCACGCTCATGCCCTCGGCGTCCACGATGGCGAGGTGCGCGGGCACGCCCGCGTTCTCGAGCTCGCCGCTCACGATGAAATACGTGAGCGAGAAATTGGTGGTGACCACGAACGGCGCGTCGGGAGCGGGCTCCCCTATCTTATAGATGTTCGCGTCAACCTGGATCGGCTTTTGCGGGTCGGTGAAGATGTTCTGGCGCAGCATGAGCAGGGGAAGGAGAGATTCTTTTTCTGACTTATCAATGACGACGACGGATGCATATTTGCAGATCGCGCTTGACGCATCGGCAACCATATCGGCGGCCGATTGCCTTCCTGTGACGAAATTGATGAGGGGATATCCCATCTGTTTCACCGACGAGGCAATCGCGGCTTTTCGCATTACGGTGTTGTTCTGGATCATGGCCGCGGCATTTTCCGCGGGCACGTCCAGTATGATATTCCTCTGGCCCATGCCGGCGCATTTCTGCGTGAGCTCAAACACACCATCTATTGCGGCGGCGCTGACGCATACCGGCATTTTCGACCGGATTGAAAACGGGACAAGCTCTTCGACGTTTTGATTTGTCACCGCATGCAGAAGCGGCGCGCGCATGGCAACAGCAGTTCCGCATTCAATCAGATTTCTTACGAATTTACTTTTTAGGATGATTGCGCCGGAAAACTTTTGGCTGCAAATCCTGGCCGCATCAACAAACTTTTTAACGTCTCCGCTTTTATTGTTGATGCACAGCATGTCAATGCGGAGCGTCTCGCCCACTCTGACGATTGCGTAGGATTCCATCTCCGCGGCAATTTCTGCCATTTCCTCCTCACTCGCCGAGTCATCCACCTGGACTGCAATAGCGGTCGGGTGCACGAATGTCTTGTCGTGCCGGAACATGACGGTTTCATTCCCCACCGCCGCGGCCTTTTCGCCTGTTCCTATTTTGACAAGTCTGATCGGCGGCTCGCTCGCCGCGCCGATCACGGTTTTGGCTTCTTCCGAAGCGTACGGGCAAGCGGCAAGCTCGGCGTTCTTCTGCGCCAGTTTCATGGCGAACGCCATGCAGGTTGCCACCCCGCATTCCCCGCAATTTGTTTTCGGGAGCAGCTTGAAGATGTCCATGCCCGTGAGTTTCTTAGCCATTAGTAATCCATTTCGTTATTCTAATCAAATTGGGCGTTCCCCCGCTTCGCGGCGGTCGGTTCTCCCTCCGGTCGCCCCTAACGCGGCGGCAGACTTTATCATCTTAAAAAGCCGTTGCTGCGCCGGGCGGGCATTTGTCAATCATCAGTCGACATTCAGATCGCCGGAAATTCCTTCTTTCCAATGCCGCTCGCGGGTGCGCACAACGGAAGAATGAATCGTGCAACTGTCGGTACCCGGCCGCACCCATGAGGGGGAAGACCTCCCCACCATATCACTTATTTTTCATCTTATCAATAATTCTCTTCACTGTCTTGACGGCCTCAGGATAATACATCACCAATAGATTCGTCCCCGCATTAATCAACGCCATTGCGGCACTGATCTCAAGATTCGCCCCTCTTGTCGATGCATCACCCCACATTGAAAATTCCTTACCGCTCGCATTCGCCTCCTTGCATTTTGCCGTCTCGAATCCGATGGTGGAAATGAACGGCATGCCAAGCATCGCGTCGCCGCTAAGCGCGGCCAGCCTGATGCGCTCCATCACCGAATAGCTGTATTCGAGGCCGTAGCCGAGCGCGCCGGTCATGGGGTCGATCACGATTTTTTCAGGCTTCATTCCCATGGTGGTGAGCAGGATGGCGAGCTGCTTGGCCATGTTCACGTCGATGGGAGACTGCGCCACGATGCAATGGCCGTAGCCCATTGCCGCGCCCGCGATGGTCTTGTAGTTGTCGGTCTCGGCCCAGTTGAGCAGCAGGTTTTCACCCGCGAAATCGGCTGCGACCTTCTTCATCACCTCGTTGCGCTTGTCAAAATGCGCGGGCCCGCTCACGATGACGGGAACGCCCACGGCCCTGAGCACGGCGCCGACGGCGTCGGCCGCGTGCTGCGCCGGGCGGTTTCCCTTGTCCGGGTGGCACCCGTCAAGCCGTACGCTTATCGCCTGTGCCCCGAGTTTTTCCACGCAATGGCGCGCCATGGCCGCCGGGTCTGAAAGCATTGTCCCGAAATGATCGCGCAATGCTGTGGGATACTTTTCCGGCGGCGCGTCAAACACCTCCATGGCAATGGCGGGCGGGGCACCCGCTGCGCCTTCCGCGTACCTGAACGGCAATATGCCTTCACCGCCGAGCACGAGGCTCGAGGTGCGCGTGCCGCTGCCTCCCAGGGTCACGCTAACGACTTTTCCGGAAAACGCTTCCTTTGCATGAGAGAACTTTGTCGGCAGAACAATGTCCGGTCCCGCTTGGACTTCTTCTGAAGATGAATCTTTTTCCCGCGTAATGCTTTTTCCCTGCAATGATTCCGCTGAAGCAAGCAGTGATTTTACGGCATCCTGCAATGTCGGATCTGCCGGACCCGACGCGGCCTTGTATGACAAGTCAGCCACCACCGCCCTCAAATAGGCAAGCGACTCATCAACCGAAGCGTTGGGGCCTGGAACCGGCGGAATATCCACAGGCTCCCGGATGTGCGTCTGCTTTCGCGTCGGTGCCCGCTTGTCCGCCACCGGCCTTGAAGCCTCCGCTTTCGGTTCACCCGGTCCAGTTTTTCCGGACTCCCGGCTTGCATCAACTTTTTGCGCCTCGGGGCCCGGCTGCGTAATGTCCCACATGTCAAGAGCAGGGTGCTTTCTCGCCTTGAGAAACGCCATAATCGCGGCGGTATCGGTCCCTACCGTCTCGTCGGCTATCCTGTCGAGCAGATCCGGCCACTGCGTGCGCTTCGCCGCGATCTCGAGGTCTTCCTTCATCTGCGCCTTCAGTTGCGACGGCATCCATACGATGCGCGAGATCCCGCCTTCGGCGGCAAGAAATTTTTTCGACAGCAGGAAACTCTTGCCGCAGCCGATGAACCCGGGCGTCTGCTGGCCGCCGCCAACGTTGCCGGCGAGCGTGGAGAACTTCATGCCGAGCGGCGTGTCGCCCGGATATTCCCGGTTGACGACGATCACGCCGTTGAGCTCGGGCGAAACGCCGCAGATCGCCTCGAAGCAGCCGCACGAGGTCATGGGGTTCTTCATGATCGAGTACATGGTGATTTCCTCGACCGCCTTGTTGGAATGCTGGTACACGTAGTCGTTGATGTTTCTCCACACGCCGCGCACCGGGTCGAGCAGTTCCCCTTTGGCAAGGGGCTGGTTGGGGCCCGTGGGGTCGATCTCGTAGGCCGCCTTGCCGTCGAGCCAGTTGTAGGCGCCGCACAGGCCGAGCCGCTCGGGCGTGATCACGCACACGTGGTTGGGCGCGAACGACTGGCACAGCAGGCACGAGTAAAAAATGTCGGCGCTTTCGTCGGTCATGGACTCGAGCCGCAAATTGCGCTCGCGGTACACGGCGCGCGCCTTTTTAATGAGCTCCTCCACCGTTGCGGCGTCGGTGTGCAGCGTCACCTGCACCTTGTCGATGATGGCCGGATATTCGGCGAGGAATTTTGCACGGATGATCTCGCCCAGGTGTCTGATGCGGAATCCTTTTGCGAACGCGTCCTTGCTGATGCGCACCCAGATGATGTCGCGCTGGCCCATGTGCCACACGCCCTCCGCGCCGTTGACAAGATGATGTATCTGGCGCTCCAGAATGGGCTCGAAGTCGGGCTGCATCTTGCGTCCCGCGACTTCCACCCAGATGGCGAGCGGAAGCTGCGTTCCGGCGGGAACTTGATCGGCCTCCTTGCCGACCACGGTGATTTTTCCGTCTTCCACCTCTGCGGGTTCCTTCATGGTGCAATATTCAAACGCCGTGGTTTTATTGCCGCCGAACTCCACCTGCACCTGTTCCTTGCGGATGCGCTCCCCCTCGAAAGCGGGGCCGTAGTTCACGGGGATGGGCACCGTGGTGATCTTCACCTTGCAGCCGCGCACTTCGAGCGCTTTCGACACGATCGAGTCGAGCGGCACGTTGCTCACCACGTGCTCGTAGGTGCAGATGCCGGTGGGAAGGATCTGGGGGATCGCCGTGTTTGCAATGGTGGGAAACCCGTAGTTGATGCAGCCGGCCGCGGCCGCGTATTTCTCTTCGTCAACTTCGCCGAGCGCGAGCACGAACGCGAAAACCCTGTTCTTGTTGTAGGCAAGGTTGCGCTTGAAGTCGCCCTTCTTGACGCCGCCGAAAGACAGCGCGGCGCGGCTGGCAAAGCCCAGAGAGTGTATCGCGGCACTGATGTCCTTGCCGAAAGGGACCAGCCGCGTGGGCCAGCCGAGCTCGACGCCCTTTGACGCGAGCTGTTCGGCAAACGATACGCCGTTCACATTACCGGCCATGAATACGTAAAGATTCTTGCCCTGCAGTTCGCGCGCGAGCTTGACAGCCGCGTCTGCGTCACGCGCGGCTCCCACCACGGCGGCAAACCCCGGGGCCGACCCGTCAACAAACTCCACGCCGCGCTCGCGCATGATCACGTCATCCGCCGCGCCGAGCCAGATGCCCTCGGCGGGATCCGGACCGATCACCGTCTTGCATGCCTCAATCACCTCAAAGCCCAGCAGCGTCGCCATGCCCGCGTCAAGCGTGTTTCCGAGGTACGGCAGCCAGTGATGGTCTGCGGGCAGAGGCGGCAGCAGCCTTTCGCATTCGGCAAGCACGGTTCCCATTTGTCCGAGCGTTTTTATCTCAAGGCCGAGCATCGAATACGAGATCGGTAGAAAATACCCGGTGTTGGGAAACGCCACGGCGCATTCGGGCCCCTTGGCCGCAAGCGCCTCCCGCACTTTCTTCCGCGCCTGTTTCACCACGCTATGGGCGCCGCGTATGGCGGATGTGGCGATGAGCTTAGACATCGAGCGCCCTTCTTTCCTTCATGTCAAACAGCATGCGGGCGCGCTTCTTGTTGATGCCGAGCGCTTCGCGCTTTTTGTCGATATGGTCGAGGATGATCTTCACTTGCGTTGACGTGTGCGATCCCCAGGCGAATTTCCCGCCGAAATCTGTTTCGAGCCCGCCGGTAAGGAACGCGTTGAGCTTTTCCCCGCCCGTCACGTGGAGCGGGCTGCCCAGGAGCACGAGCATGCCCGACGCGACAAAGTAATGCCCTATTGCCACCGCCTTCTCGCTCATCCATTCGGGCGCGACGCCGGCCGCGGGCAAATCGCTGATGTCCTCGCCCAGGCCGCCTTCCCTGAGCACGTCGCAGGCCGCGGTGAGGATGCGGCTGTTGTCGACGCATGATCCCATGTGCAGCACCGGCGGCATGCCCACGGCCTCGCACACCTCGGCCAACCCCGGCCCGGCCATGGAGCGCGCGGTCTCGGGCGTGAGCAGCCCGGCCTTGGCGCAGGTGATGGCCGCGCAACCCGTAAGCAGCACCAGCACGTCGTTTTTGATGAGTTCCTTTACAAGCGGCACTATGGTCCCGTCGAGGTCCTTGGTGGGGTTGTTGCAGCCCACCACGCCCGCCATGCCGCGGATGCGGCCGTCGATGATGGCGTCATTGAGCGGCCGGAATGTGGCCCTGAAGTGCCCGCCGAGCATTTCATGGATGGCGCGCACCGAGAACCCCGCGACAAAATCCACCCGGTGGTCGGGGATGGTCACGTTCTTTTTCTTGCGGTTTGCGAAATTGTCGATGGCCATTTTCACGAGGATGCGCGCCTGATCCATGGCGTGCTCCTCGCTGAATTCGAATTTCTCGAACCCATGCGTGTGCGCGAGCGGCGAGGTCGACATCACCCTGGTGTGGAAGCACGACGCCACCTGGCCGAGCGAAGGCATCACGCATTGCACGTCAACCAGCATCATCTCGACAGCGCCGGTCATGAGGGCAAGCTCCTGCTGCAGAAAATTGCCGGCGACCGGCACGCCGTGCCGCATGAGGATCTCGTTGCCCGTGCAGCACATGCCCGAAAGCTGTATGCCGGAGGCGCCCTTGCTTTTTGCGTATGCGGCCATTTCGGCGCTTTCGCACGCGGCGGCCACGCATTCCGAGAGTGTCGGTTCGTGGCCGTGCACGATGATGTTTACCTTGTCTTTTGAGAGCACGCCGAGGTTGACCGAGCAGAGCAGGGGCTTGGGAGTGCCGAACAGGATATCGGACACCGCCGTGGCGATCATGGAGCCGCCCCAGCCGTCGGCGATAGCGGTGGTGAGCGAACCGCATTCAACGTGCTCAAAGGCATGGTCCACGCCCATGTTGGTGCGGTGCAGCAGCTCAACCACCGAATGGTCGATGCCGTGCGGCTGCACGTTGTTCTTTTTCCACAGCGCCCGGCGCTTGAGGGGCGCCTGGTCGAGCGTTTTCATGGGTTCCGCGTTGAACGCGAACTCCTTTTCGAAAACGTTGGCAAGGTCTTTCGCTATGTCAAGCGCCAGCCTGCCGACGGTTTCCACCTTGTACTGCCGCGCCACCTCGAGAAGTTTCTTCTCATCGGTAATTTTGTAGGAATCGGTCCTGCCCTCGGCGACCATCCTGAGCGTGTGCACGAGGTGGCGGCCGTGGTCGGAATGCGCCGAGGTCCCCGCCGCGACCGCGCGGCTCAGGTTGCGCGCCGCGATGGTGTCGGCGTCCGCGCCGCACGTGCCCCGGGGCGTTTTCGCCGAGATCCTGCAAGGCCCCATGTTGCAGATCTTGCAGCACAGACCCTCGACGCCGAATTTACAAACGCTATTCGCGGAGGAGCGGTCCCAGACGGTTTCCAGGCCGCGGTCTTTCGCGGTGTTTCTCATCTGTGAGGTCGCGGGATCGTGCTCACCGCAGGAATTGCATTTTGGAGATCCGGGCATTTATTCCTCTAATAAATAATTTTTCGTAAAAATATAAGAAAGTTGGGCGTTCCCCCGCTTCGCGGGGTCGGTCTCCTTCCGGGCTCGGCTTCGCCTCGTTGCCGGACCGCCCAAAGGCGCCTTCGGCGGAGGATCGGCCGGCAATTCGCTTTAGCTCACCCTCCAGTCCACCTAACGCGTGGCAGAAGAACTATTATCAGTCAACTGTCTGACAATGCGCCACCTGATACCTTTAAAATACCTGGTATATTTTTCTACTTTCAACCTTCAGCTTTCAACTCATTTCTTTTCAACTCTTCAACCATTCAACTTTTCAACTTCTTTATTTGAGGATATCCGCCATTACACCGGACACCGCTTTGTAAATGGCGTTATCCTCTCCTATATCTTTTATGGTTCCGCCTTTTTCATCCATGTCCCTGACTGCTTCATCAAACGGCAGTTGAAACACCTTCTCCATGCCGCATTCCTTCACCGCTTGTTCTTGTTTTTCATTCAAGGATGATCCTTTGTCCATTCGGTTGATGATCAATGCGCGGCGCTTCACCCTCGTCTTTAATTCCTCGACCACCTCGCCCACCCGTCTTGCCGTTTTTAACCCGCGAATTGACGGATCAGACACGACAACGAGCCAGTCCACCTCAAGCAGCGTTCTTCTCGAGAGATGTTCGAGCCCCGCCTCGCAATCCACGACGATAAAGGGGTAACTTTTCGAAATCCGGCCCAGCACGTCGCGCAGCACGTTGTTCGCGAAGCAGTAGCAGCCGGGCCCTTCGGGCCGGCCCATCACGATGAGGTCGAACCCTTCGCTTTCGACAAGCGCCTGGTTGATCCGCGCTTCAAGGAATTGCTGCTTTGCCATGCCGCCGAGCGCGCCCGCCTTTGCGCGCGCGTCCTCGCGCACGCCGCCCACGGTCGCCGCGTATGAAACGCCGAGCGCCTCGTTAAGGTTCGCGTTTGCGTCCGCGTCCACCGCGAGTACGGGCGTTTTCCTATTTGCCAACAACCAGCGCACCATGAGTCCCGCGATGGTGGTTTTCCCCGTGCCGCCTTTGCCGGCGAGAGCGATGGTGGTCATTGATTTTTTCTCTGTGTCTCTGTGGCGGTTTTCATTTTCTTTCCCGCAACGCCTTTGACGTCTCGGCAAGCACCTCGAACACGCGCTCGGCGAGCGGCTCCGCGAGCGATCCGGTCCCGCACGAGGGCGTGAGCATGGACTGCCGGTGGATGAGCCCTTTGTCAACCCCCTTCTCCGCGAGCCTTGCGACGCACGCGTCGTAGCGCGCCACGAGCGACGCCGCCGTCTCGTCCTTTATTTTTTCCGAGGTGGGCACAATGCCCCAGGCGATGATGTTGCCTTCCTCCAGAAAGTCCCCGACATCTTCCGCGTACAAGGCCATGGAGTCTCCAAACCCGTAGGCATCAAAGTTGATGATGTCGACGCCCGCCTCGATGAGGATCGGCCATTCGGTGTTGCCGCAGACGTGGACGCCGCACAGTCCGCCCGCGCCGTGGATCGCCTCGGCCACCTCGTTCACCGCCGACACCACGTCCTCGCGCTTGACCGAGACGTACGTGGACGACCCGAACGCCGACAGAATGGGCTCATCAACAAAGCAGATCATATCGTTGGCAAACTCCTTGAACAGGTTGATCTGCCAGCGGCATTTTGCGGCGAGCCCCTTGATAATGATGTCGCGGAACGCCTCGTTGTAATAGATGGCGCGCTTGTTCTCGTCCACGATGGAAAGCCCGAACGAAAGCGGGCCCGTGGTCTGCACCTTGAGCCACGGCCGCTTCACACCGTCTGCCTTTACTTTGTCAAGGAGCGCGTAGATCCCGCGCGAAAACGCCGGCGATATGGCGAACGCCGACCAGTCGTCGGTCTCCTGCGCGGCCATGTACTTCTCGTAGAAATCGGCCATCTCCGCCGCGTTCCTGTCCTCGTCGCTTGTGTCGAAATACATCCTCCCCTTTTTTTCGTCGATCGCCGCGCGGGGCAAACCCTCCGAATACTGGATCTCCATGTGCTCGCGCAGCCCGAGCCCGGGCAGCTGCGGCCAGATGGGGCATCCTGGTATTTTGTCAAGCACGATGCCGAGCGCCTTTTGCGCGTCGATGTGCGGCAGGCTGCCGATGGCGGTGGCGAGGAAGGTGGTGGAAGTTGACATTTTAACTCCTATTAAAAAATAAAATTAATCTGGCGGGGAGAAGTTTCTCCCCTGGGGTGCGGCTTCCCTCCGCTCTGGCGTTTACTCTGAATACTTTGTTTACAGAGCGGAGGGTGATCCGCACCCACACCCCTCTCAGCAGGGGCTCCGCCCCCGCAACGCCCCCGGGAAAATTTATGCTAAACTCATTATTTGGCCAGCAATTGTAATAAAATTTGCCCGCAAATTTTCTGATCCTGGCAAATCAAATATCGACACCCCTCTACAATCCGCATCGATGAACCGTTCGTCAAACGGAATCTTTCCCAAAACTTTCACCGCAGCAAACTCATCTGTCAAGAGCGCTTTTTCATCATCCTTATTTCTTATTTTATTCAATACGAAAAACAGCTTCTTTTCAAGCCCAATGTCCTTTGACAGTGCAATGATCCTCTGCGCCGTTTCTTTGCTCCGCGTGCCGGGCTCGAGCACGATTATCATCGCGTCAACGCCCGAGGCCGTGGCCCGGCCCAGGTGCTCGATGCCGGGCTCCAGGTCGATCACGACCGTCTCGCCCTCCTGCACTATCAGGTGGCGGATGAGTTTTTTCAGAAAGGCGTTTTCGGGACACGCGCACCCACCGCCGCCCGACTTCACCGCGCCGAGCACAAGCAGCGAAACGCCGTTGCATAAGAGCCCGTATTTCTGCGCCACGTCGGAGACGTCGGGAGACAGCGAGAACATCTGGCCGGTGCGTCCCGGTTTGGCTCCGGTGCGCTGTTCAATGAGCCCGGTCTCGCTTGCAATGGGCCGGATTTTCGTTTTCCGCTCCTGCGAAAGCCCCAGCGCCGATGCAAGGTTGGCGTCAGGGTCGGCGTCAATGGCAAGTACCTTCAACCCCTTTTGGCTGAACACCTTGCACAACGCGGCCGCAAGCGTTGATTTTCCCACCCCGCCTTTGCCGGAAACCGCCAGCTTCAAGCCTTTCATCCTTATTCCTATATATATAAAAGAATGGTATAAAATAATTAACATTACGATATATGATGTCCCGTATTTTTGTTTGGGGTGTTATTAATTTCACTATAATAAAAATCAATCTAGTGGGACGGGCCTCCCCCGCCAATGTATTAATTTCACTCTCAATTCAAAAAAGTACTATATTTCACTAATCCAAAAATCGTCCTTTACAAACATTAAAAGGAAAACGAAATGTACCGGCCACAGATCAAGGTATGCGACTGCACGATCCGCGACGGCGGGCTGATGAACAACTCCAAGTTCACCCTCGAAACGGTTCGCGGCATCTATTCGGCGTGCAGCAGGGCGGGCGTCGACATCATCGAGCTCGGCTATCGCAACAGCAAGGCCCATTTCTCTCCCGACAAGTACGGCGCGTGGCGGTTCTGCGACGAGGACATGCTCAAAAAGGCCACCGAAGGCATCCCGAAGACCGCCAAGATCGCGATCATGCAGGACGCGCACAAGGCCACCGGCGATGACGTGCTTCCCAAATCGGAAAGCGTGGTCGACCTGATCCGCGTCGCCACCTACGTGAAGGACGTCGACAAGGCCATCGCGCTCGCCAACAACGCCACGAAAAAGGGGTACGAGGCCACCATCAACATCATGGCCATATCGCACGTGCTCGAGCGCGACCTCGACGAGGCGCTGCAGCAGATCGAGAACGAGACCTCCATCATCGCCTGCTACATCGTGGACAGCTTCGGCTCACTGTACAGCGAAGACATCGACTACCTGGTGCACAAGTTCCAGCGGTATCTGCGCACCAAGGAGGTCGGCATCCACTGCCACAACCAGATGCAGCTCGGGTTCGCCAACACCATCGAGGGAATCATCAAGAACGTCAACTACCTCGACGGCACGCTCTACGGCCTGGGCCGCGCGGCCGGCAACTGCCCGCTCGAGCTGCTCATGGGTTTCCTCAAGAACCCCAAGTTCAACATCAGGCCCATTCTCGACGTGATCGAAACCACGATCCTGCCGCTCCGCTCGGAAATGGAATGGGGCTACAACATCCCCTACATGGTGTCGGGCATGCTCAACGTGCACCCGCAGGACGCCATGAGCTTTGTCGACCGCCAGCGCGCCGGCGCCAATAATGACAGTTTTGTCAAGTTCTACGAGCGGATGCGGGCGGAAGACGAGGCGTAATTAATTTTTTATTTTGAACTGGGCGTTCCCTCACCGAGGGCGCATGGTGCGCCTCGGTGAGGTCGGTTCTCCTTCCGGTCTCGCCTTCGGCTCGGGCTGCCACGGCCCCTATATGCCTGACGGCGAAGGCCGGGCAGCACCGCGCTCCTGCGCGGCCTCCAGTCACCCCTAACGCGGCGGCATGCCTCCTATTAGTAAAGACAGCTTACTTGCGCCATCGAACATTCCTTCAGCATCCAGCGGTAAAAACAAAGGGCAATTTTTCCTATTTTCAAACTAATTTTAAAACAAGCGGATTCTTTTCTGCTGCTCCACAATATCGTCTTCTTCCACCGTGTAAAGTTAGAGCTTTCACTGCCGGACCGCCAGTCACCCGGATCTCCGCATACCACGAGACTCCGGCGCCAAAGAGGGGGTGTGCCCCCGGATCACCGGCGCGCAGCAATCCATTTTAGCTGCCATCCGCGCGCGCCGGAAGCCGGGGGCCAGGGGGAGGCTTCCCCCGCATGAATTCTTCTCTGATTTTGCAAAGTGGATTGTTACAACAGATGCCGCATGGCAAACACCAGCCTTGGGAATCTTCCCAGGCTCAGGCCGATGATTTTCGTGATGGAGCGCTTGTCAGGGGGGATTTTCGACAGCGCCTCGAACGCATCGTTGTAATCGGCGTCGGGGATCTTGAACAGCGCGTCCTTTGCCTTTGCCAGCTTTTCCTGTTTTTTCCCAAGCACCCTGTACCAGCGTTTCTGATAGTCTTTACATGCGGCAAGCATTTTCCCCGGCGAATTCGCCGAGAGCATTGCGCACGCGCAATGGCCGGCCAGGTTCCCGCTTATCACCGCCTCCATAATGCCGGCGCGCGAAAACGGGTTCACCATGCTCGCCGCGTCGCCCGCCTTGATGAACCTGCTCGCCGCGACCGTCAGCGGCTTTCCGCCGCAGGGGATCGCGCCCGCAAAACGGCCCTTGACGATTGCGGAAGGATAATGCGCCGCGAGGAATGAATCGAGGAGTTTCTTTATGTCAACCTTGCCGCGATGCGACGCACCGATCACCAGCCCGATGTTCGCGCCGTTTGCCTCGCGCGGAAACGCCCAGGCATAGCCGCCGGGCGCCACCGTTGACCCGAGGTGCACATGGATCTCGTCCTGCCTGATGCCGGCGTTCTCGGCGATCACGAAGTAGGCGGGTTCCAGGTCGGGCGGCTTTGAGTGGAGTTTCTCGTTTTTTCCGAACCCCGCTATCGGGCCGGAACCATCGATCACCACGCGAGCCCTTGCCGCGTTCGCGTCTGCAAACCGCACCTCCCGAAGGGAATCCTTTTCAGGACCGACGCCGGCAACGCGGGCATTGAGCCGGATTTCCGCGCCGAGTGCCGCACATCGGGCGGCCAGGTCGCGCTGCATGAGCGCCCGGTTGATGATGCAGCCCGCCTCCTTTGCGAAATGGGAAACACGCGTGTCGTTTGCCGAATGGAGCACCAGCGTGCTTATCTTGAACCGCACCCATTCGGGCTTTACATCGAGCGCGCCGAACAACTGGTCGGTCCACACGCCCTCGGCGCAGGCGATCGGCTTTTCCCACGGCGCCTCGCCGTCAACGAGCAGCACCGACGGCTTGGGCCTTGCCGCCAGCGCCGCAAGCGCGGCACTCAGCCCGGACGGCCCGGCGCCGATGACGATGATGTCGAAAATATCGGGCATGATGAGGCTCTTGTCATCCTGGATGGGGGGTTCGGGTACTCTGAAATTATATCGCGAACGGACGCATGAAGCAAGGATTTAGTGGCGTTTGAAAAGGGTCATTTAATTCTAACTCAAAACCAATGAAGAAAAAAATTACCGGGTTCGGACGGCACGGGCGGCTTTCCCTCCCGCTTCGGGGAATGAAAAACAAGAATGGCAATAATAAAGCCCCGATTCCGTTTATGGGAACCGGGGCTTCATTTTTCTCCAACGAAAAAGCTCTATACCTATTTCATCTCATCCAGCTCTAATACCCTACCGCTATCTCCAGCCATTGTGCCTTGTTGCTCGTGATGTACGACGACCAATTGTTATCATCGTCGTACGGGAAGGCATATTGCAAGTGGTAAAAAGCGCGCCGGTGTATGAAATACGCATAGAAGCTGCAGGGGGTCTTCTTGTAGTGATAATTCCAATCTTTCTGCTGGGCAGCCGGGAGATCCAAAACATGCCGGAATAAACCCGAGGATATGTTCGGATCATTGATGCCGACACACGCTCCCGCGGTCACGTTGCAGGCTTTTTCATAGGCATCCCAGTAATGGGCCTGCGACCCGCCTGTCTCAAATTCCGGCACCGCGCAAGGATTGGTGATCTTCCACGGCTTTGAAATGTTCGCGCAGGTATCCCATTCCGCGGGGACCTCGTTCAAGTATTCGTCAAAGATCGACTGGCGCGGCTCGAAAAACACGGGGTAGATCTCGCCTCTGATCTGGTCAGGGGAGCCGTCCGAGCTGTGCAGGCGCATCGCGAGCGGAGTCCCAAGCCAGTCCACGCGCGTCAGATTGCCTTCGTAGTTGGCGGCTCCGTAGTTGTGCTCTTCGAAGTCCCACACCTTGTTCATGGGCCGGAACGGCGATGAGGTTTTTGCGTTGTAGCCTACCATTATGTATAATCTTCCCGCATTTCCTCCGGGAGCAGGTATCGATTGAGTGGTCATACAAACGGGTGTCCCGCCATCTCCATCGGCCCAATAGATCAAACTGTCCGGAACCTGACCATTGGTCTTATTGACGATCTTGAAAATGAAGTGTCCCGCCGCTTTCGCGGCCGCCGATATCGCGGCGGTATCGCCCCAGAATCCCGCCGTGTCCCCGTCCCAGGTGCTATTCTTTGCCAACGTAAAATCGTACTGGCCCGCGGTCACGTCTATCGGCGTTACGCCGAGGGCATAGCCGGGCTCGGTCGCGCGGATCGTGTCCACGATCGCGGCGAGTTTTTTCATGCTGGCATTGAACTCCGGAGCGCTTTGGGCGGCAACCGCCGCGCCGCGCGATTGCGGCTGGAGCTTGAAAACCGTGGAAACACCGTTAATGGAAACGCGCATCACATAGAACTGTGAAGAAACATCGCGCGTGTTGACGGTCACCGAATAGCTTCCATTCGCCTTTTGGGCATTAACAAGATCTTTTACCAAGCGTCCCGTCATGTCGAACAGGCTGATTCTCACCCAGGCATTGCCCTGAGGCACTGAGAATATCAATTCGCTGCCCATCAAAATCGGATGTGAAAACGCGTTTCCCAGCGGACGGGAGCTTTCCTTGATGACATTGGTCTGGCACGTTGCCGAACCGATATGGTAATAGCCGGTTGAATCGGTGGTGGTGTAATACGGCTCATTGCCCAGGGCATCGGTAAACCTTGTCACGCTGAGCCTAACCAGCGTATTGGTCAATGGTTTACCGCCCTGGTCCGTGACAAAGCCGCAGATGTTCACCGTTTGGGAAAAAACAGTTCCCGCAATTACCGCCAACAACAGAAGACTGACCCCAAGCCTTTTCATCCGGTCCCCCTTTTAAAGTTAAGGAATTAATCGATTAATGAATCGATTGCAACAGTGTTCCGATATATGAAAATTGATTTTCCCTTGAGATAGGACTTCGCCGCCGCGTTTTTTTCCCGCCCCCGCTGTCCATCCGGCGACGTGCCTTACTGGGGAATATACTGCTTTAAGGGGTTTTTGTCAATATGAAGCAAGGATTTAATGGGATAAGATTTAATAAGGTTTAGATGACGTGACGCGGCAACCGGCATTTGATTCCAGATCTTTCCGTCAAGAAGTTTACCGGTTTTTTTCTTGTTTGTCCCACCCCACTGTTTAAAAAAAAACGGCACTCCTGATTTTAAACATTGGTCTCGAACATCAATCACCCAATCATATCGGATCGGCCTTGCCCTTGGCCCTGATTCGCCGCCGACGATCACCCAATCGATGCCGCTTAAATCCATGTTCGGAATCGGGCCAAGCATGGGCTCTATGGAAAGAAATTTGATAAATGCACCTGTCATTTTCAGGTGGTCAATCCGATGAGTAAATTGGGCATTCTCAACGCTCACACCCATCCAGACGTTTTCCGGCCAGTCGATAAATGTGGTTAATTCAGAAAGCCGTTCGGCCCTTTTGGTGAGTATTTGAAATTGATGTTGCGGCGCCTTGCGCATGACGTCGAATACTTTGAGAATGAACTCCAAAGGAACTTTTTCATGGAACAAATCACTCATGGAATTCACAAATACAATGGAAGTTTTCTTCCAGGAATAAGGCGCGGCAAGGACGTGTTCATGACAGGCTACTTTGAAACCTGTTCTATAGTTGGGCTGGCCCATCGCTTGAAGACGTTTTGCCATTCTTTCGGCGTAACAATTCAAACAGCCGGGGCTTGTTTTGGTACAGCCGGTGATGGGGTTCCAGGTGTATTGGGTCCATTCGATGGAGGATTTGGTTGCCATTATTCATCCCGCATTTGTGCGTACTTTTTAAAAATACCTTCAATGATTTTCTTTCCGGTTTCATTTTGCCCGGCGAAATAAAGATAGTATACAATCGAGTTGTTGGAATTCCTCATCGGCATAGGTTCAGGAACGAATTTAAAACCTGCTATCTCTTTCAACCTTTTCCGAAAAGTTTGTTCAAATTCCTCGTTAGAAACTTTTTCATCTCTAGGTTCTCCGAATAAATCTTGCTGTTGGCTTTTAGTATATCCTACTTCCCTCCATGTTTCATCACCCCAGAAGCGATTCATTCGTAAAATTTGCTTATCATCGACTTTTTCTTTTTCGTGTTTTAGGGCATTCCTATTAATATCCATTATGGGAAAATTCAGAAAAATCTCCACAGATTTCATTTCCCCTGCTTTTTTTATTAAATTCCAATCCAGATGTATTCCATAGGGATCAAGGAGACATACAGCCCGTTTATAGTCTTCATATTTAGCTCGGGGGAACACCTTTCCCTCAATAATTTTATTACAATCGCCTGGATATATAAAAACGTTATTCAATTCTTTTGACGCTGCTTCAAGTTCTGCTATTTTCAGGTCGTTTATATCGATAAAATGATACTCATGAAACTTGTTCTTTATTTTCAAGGCATTCACCGGGCTTCCATCAATAATTTCTCCAGTTTGCTTAGAAACATGCTTCCCTGCCCCAGCAAATGCGTCGACATAGATGCATTTAAATTGATATTTCTGTCCCGCCATTATTTTGGTATATGCATCTACGTACTCTTTTATTATACTGAGCTTAACCTCAGACCAGTAGCCGAGTTCGTCATATTTCAACTTTTTCATAACGTCACAACATTATGATCGTTTGTGATTCTTCTATAAAACATATATTTTGCACAAGCAATTTACTTGTCAGCAGGCATTAATATTTTTACCTCTCCTTCCCTATCTTCACCCTCACCCCCTCACTCTGACTTGTAAACTCCGGCGCGTACATGCACTGTATCGTGGTGATGCCGTTCGAGAAATCACCGGCGTGCGTGGCCACGAGCGGGTACTCGAACACGTACGTTCCCTTGTTGAGCCTGCCGAAAAAGAAATTGGTTGCGGCGTCGCGCGTGCTCTCGTAATAGCCCAGGCCGTCCTGCCAGCGGTAGCCGGAAAACACGTTGAGCGGCTCGAAGCCTGATGCGCGCATGTCCTTCATGTGCACGTATTCCATGTCGCGGTCGACGCGCAGCTCGATGCGGACTTTAATTTTGTCGCCGGGCTTGAGCGCCGCGGTGGTGACGGGTGCGATCTTCGGGCCCGTGGGCGTGTTCTGCTCCACGAACAGGGTCTTGTTGATTTTGAGCGGCGTCTCGTGCGGTGTTATCTTGTCAAGCTGCTCAAAGTACTGCCAGTACACCGCGCCCCAGGCAACGCCCGCCTCGCCCTTGGTCACGGTGATGTTGCCCATGGCGGGCTTGACGTCCCCGCCCGACCACGACATCTTGAAATAGCCGGTCCCGGCCTCGGGCGCGGTATTGTCGGGTCTTGCCGCGTCGATCTTCATGTCGCCGAGTGTGATCGACACCGTGGAAGGCCGCGAGAGCCATTGTGCGCCGCGCAAGAGCAGCGCATAGCATGCCTCGGCCGTCGCCTTGGTGGTCTGCCAGTTCTGGGTCTGCTTGCTTTTAAGGAGCCAGGCCTTGAGGTCTTCCACCGAAACGGTGTCGTGCGCGACCTCGTCGAACGCCTCCACCATGAGCGCCTGTGACTCGATGGGCGCCTCGTACCACCACCAATACCCGTTACCCTCGTACATTTCCTTCCAGTACATGCCCATTTCCTCGCTTACAAGCGAGTTTTCCTTGAGCGACCGCATGATTTTGGGCGGAATGGTCTTGTCGTCGTATCTGTTAAGCGCGAGCGCGATCATTCCCTGCATGTAGCGCCGGTTGCGCAGCCAGTATTTTTTCGACTGGCCCAGATAGTAGTCGAACGCCTTCATGTTGTTCTGGCTTATTTCCACGTCCTTGAAATAGCTGCGCGTGTAAAGGTACTGTATCTGGGTCTCGCCCAGGTGGTTCGAATCGGGACAGCAGCCGTAGCGCAGCATGTCCTCGTAGTCCTCGCGGATGCGGTCGTCAAGGTAGCGCAGGCAGCGCCGCATCATGTCCCACAGGGAATTGTCTTTTCGCAACGTGATCATGCCCAGGTGGTCGAGCCTTCCCATGCCGATGGCGATGTACTGCGTGATGTAGCGGTCGTCGGGCATGCCCTCGAACCACGGCCAGCCGCCGTTGGAAAGCTGCAGCTTGGTGAGCCGCGACAGGGCGCGGTCGCGCTCGTTTCCCATTTTGTTAAGGTCAAAGAGCAGCGCCACGCGCTTCTTGCGCTCGCTCTCGTCCTTGCCGTCGAGCAGCCACGGCGTCTCCTCGAGCACGAGCGACTTGAGCTCGGCGTTCTTCTCCAGGTTGGAAAGCAGCGCCTCGGGCTGCTGGGTCCTCCAGGTGTCGAACACCCGCTTGATGCGCGGGCTGGAATTGGCGATGAACGCGGCGATGCTGTTGGCGTAGAACCGCGCGAAGGTCTGCTCCGCGCATTCGTACGGGTATTCCATCATGTACGGCAGTGCCTGGACGGCGTACCACGCGGGATTGGAGGTGAACTCGAGCGTGAGCTTGTAATTGCGCAGCGTGGTGGAGCCGTTGTTCTGCGACACGAGCTTGCTAAAGGTGAATTTCTTGGTCTCCTTTTTCCTGATGGGCAGCGGCATGGCCTCGGTGACGAGCATGCGGTTGGAAAGCACGGGCACGATCTGCTCCTCGCCGTCGGAGAAGTTTCCGGCTTTGGCGACGATGCGCACCGTGACCGCGCCGACGCCCTCGGGGACCGCAAGGTCCCAAGCCAGCGGCGCGCTCCGGCCTTTCTTGGCGGTAAAGGAGATTTGCGCCGCGCTGTTTTTGAAATCGGCGTCCGCGGATTTCGCGGTCGCGGCGTTGAATAAAAAGAGCTGCGCCGTGCCGGCAATATCTTTGTCCGCCATATTGGAAACTTTTGCCGTGAGCGTGATCTTGTCGTTCTCGCGGAAAAAGCGAGGAAGATTCGGCATGACCATGAGGTCTTTCTGGGTCACGAGGGTGTTTTCGCATTGGCCGTATTTGAGGTCCCTGGTGTGCGCCAGGCCGAGCATTTTCCATTTGGTAAGCGCTTCGGGGATCTGGAATTTGACGATGATTTCGCCGTTCTCGTCTGTCGACAGAAGAGGATAGAAAAATGCGGTTTCGTTCAGATTGGTGCGTGCCGCAACTTGGGAAAGGTCCTCTTTTGACCGGGCTTTGTCTTCCTGGGCATTTTTTTGATCTTTCGCCTCGCTTCCTGCAAGAAGGCCCATAACGGTTTTTGGCGTAGCATTGACACTGACTTCCTTTTTCGCTTTTTCTTCCATCTCAGGCGCGGGTGCGGATGCGGGCACGGCATCATAAGCTTGCTCCTCGTAGGCATCCATCCGTGAAGATTTCATCATTGCTCTTCCAAACCCGCCTCCGCCAAATCTTCCGCCGTAACGGTGGTAATAACTCCCCTCAAAATTATACCCGAACCAATTCAGGCGCGGATAATACCGGTAGGGGCTGCCGGGATACTCGTTCCAGTAATCGGCATGCAATTGCGCATTTTCCGCTTCAAAACATTTCGCGATGCTCCATTGTAAACGCGGCCAGAACGAGGGCCAGACGCTGAAATTCCAATAGTGCGGCCTGAACGCGTCGAGCGACGCGTCGTAGAGCGCTGCCACCATTTCGGCAGCCACCTTGTCCTTGTATTTTCCGGCTATTTTCAGCCGCCATTCTTCTTTTTCGCCGGGCGCGAGCTTGCTGCGGAAGGTCTCGAACGAAACGTCGAGCATCTTGTTGGTCCACGGCACCGTGATGGTGCCGTCGTGCCGGTAGCTGCGGTTGTCGCGCACGAACGTGAGGTGGTAGCCCAGGTTGCCGCGGTGCTTTTCCTCAATGGGGATCTCGATGCGCTTCTGGCCGTTGGAAAGCTTGATCCATTCCCTGCCGACAATGCCCTCATTGTGCTCCACTTCAAAGAGCACCCGCACGTCCTCGTAGCCGGAGCCGATGAGCAGCGACGCCTTCTCTCCCGGCTCGCAGGTCTCCTTGAGCGGCGCGAACCAGTCCGCGAGCGGATACGGCACGCCCCTTTCCTTTTCGGAATAGAGCGTGAAGTACCGCACGTCCTTTACCGGCTGGCCGGCGAAGTCGGCGGTGGTGCCCTCGAGCACGTACGCGCCTTGCTGCCACGACGCGAGCCCTTTGAGCGTCAGCTTCTTCTCCCTGTCGGTGTCGAACGTTTTTTCAAAGACCTTGTCGCCTTTCGTCCAGGCGGTGACGTCGAGTTCGTCGGTGAAGAGGTCCGACGGGAAGAGGATGCCGTGTTTCTCCTTTGTCATGGCCTGCGTGTCGGGCATTGCCCAGGTTCTCGCGCGATAGACCTTGCCGGGCGGCTTGAGCTTATAAACAACGATGCTGCCCTTTGCCGCTTCAAACGTTCCGTTAAGGTTTGCCGTTGAAACGTTGAACGTGTCGCTTCCCTCCCTGTTCACCTGCTGCGGCACCTCAACGTTCAGGGTGAGCGAAACATACCCCACGTTCACGCTGCCCACCGCCGACCGTGTCTCGCCCGTGACGTCGGTGACGTCAAAATAGCCGGTGTAGCTGAATGTGGGATTTTCGGTCTTAGGGATGGCCAAATCCGGAATCGCCGAAAAATCGACGGAAAATCCGCCGGTGTCGTTGGTGACCGTGTAGCCGTTTGTGATCTCCATTTCGGACGACCACTGCGCCGGCCGCCACCAGCACCACCACCAGTTGGGGAATCGCGCCTGCCGCACGATGCGGTACTTTACTTTTGCGCCGTCAACGGCCGAGCCCGCGTACGCCCTTGCTATGCCCTCGAGCCGCACTGTCTCGCCCAGCCGTTTGGTGCCCTTGAAGGGGTTCATGGTCACCTCGAACCTTGGCCGCTTGTAGTCCTCCACCGAGAAATAGACGCTGCCGTGGCCGTCGGCGATGTACATCTGGCCGTTGAGCGTTCCGCTCGGCGCCGTGAACGACCCATGGACCGAGCCGTAGTCGTTCGACGTGAGATTGAGGTGCGCCACCTCTTGTCGGTTGACATTGTAGAACCTTACCGTAGTGTTCTCGCCGGCCGCCGCCTCGTTTTTCTCGCCGTCGGTATGCAGCATGATTCCCTTAAAGTAAATGGTCTGGCCCGGCCGGTACATGGCGCGGTCGGTGAAGAAATGCGTCACCGTGACGGTGCGTTTGGACGGCTTGCCGTACCGGTACAGGCTGAAATTCTCATTGAGAAAGAGACGGTCCTTCCCGGTTTTGAATTCAAAGCTGCATCCGTAATAGTCTTTTTCCTGCGGCGGAACGCTGATATGCCCATCGGCATCGGAGAGAAACGTCTGCTTGATGACCTTCTTGTATTCGCGCGCCTGCTGGTCGTAGATCTGCACCCACATGTTCGCGGTCACGCCCTTGAGGCATGAGCCCAGCGTTCGATCGAGCAGATAAAATTCATGGCCGCCGTCCTGCACGGTCCGGTCGATGTAGCTTATTGCCGAGACCTGCGTGGTTGCCCAGCATAGCGCCTGCTTCGCGATCTTGAATTCCGGGTCCGAGGCCGCGAGGACAAGGTAATGGCCCGCCGGCGCGGCAGGCACGTCGAGCTCCACCGAGTGCTGCTGATAATCGCCGGGTTCCGGAACGTCAAGCGTCCACTCCTTGACCGGCTTGAGCCTGGCAAGCTGCCGCGCCAGGCTGTCGGTGCTGTAGCCGCGCTCCGCCATTTTCTGGTACCGCTCCAGTTCGATGGGGACCAGCCGCCAGTAGATTTTGGAAACGTTTTTATATTGCAGCAACGCCGCAAACGGCTTGTCGGGCACGTTCACGTACTCGCAGGTGAAGCCCATCGACTTTTCGCGGATCTGGCCCGCAAGGTTCGCGCACTGGCCCGCGCCGTAGGAGCCGGGAAACGCGGCCACGGCCTTTTCGCACAGCGCAAGCGCGGCCTTGTTCATCCACCGGTACTGCCCGGCAATGCGGTGCTGGTACGTGGCCGCCCATTCGCGGTACAGGCTCGCGATATGAAACGTGACCTCCGCCGAGGCGGAACTCTGGGAAAACCTTTTCTCGAGCCGCTCGAGCGCCTTCAGGTACAGCGAATCTTTTCCCGGAACCACGGCGTGCTGCCGCACGAACGCGAGCCGCTTCAGGTCAACGTCGACGAGCGCGCTGCAGTCATTGTCGTTTGCGTGGAACGCGATGAGGCCCTGCAGCAGGCGGATGGCGCGGAGCTTGAGCGAACCGGTGTCCTGCGACGTGATCGGAAGCGCCGTGAATTCGTCGAACGGTTTGAAATAATCGGCGCTGTTGAGCGTGAACTCGAAGGCCGGCCTGGCGAGATCGCCTTCGTCAAGGGAAAAGAAATCAACGGCCCGGTGCGCGAGAAAATCGTACAGCGTGGGCCGCAGCCTGCCTCCGGCCGACCGTTCGGCAATCACCTCGTCATAGAGCGACAATGGCGTTTTCTTCAGCGCGTCGGCGTCCTTGAGTGAAAGATCGTACTCATTGGCCATGGCGCCCATGATGGTCGCAAGGTCCCAGGTGCGGACGTCCTTGAGGTCGAACTTCTCGGTCTGCGCGCGGTCGGAAAAACGCCACCGGTTGTTCTCGTAATAGTGCCAGTAGCACTCCGCGAGCATGGAATGAAGAAGCGGCGCCGCGGGAAAGGCCGCGGTCGAAAGCTCCCCGTTGAGCCGTTCAAGCGCCTTGACAAACGCGTCTTCCTCCTTGTACGATTCGTAGCGCATCCGGTAAATGACCGCCTTGATCATCTGGTCTGCGTTCGACGCCGCCTTGGCTTTTTTATACACCGTGTCGACGGCGTTGAGCACCGATTGGGTGAGGCCGAGGTTGTGGAGCGAGTCGATGGTCCTCCAGGACCTGGTGAATTTTTCCTTGTTCGCCGCAACAAGGGCCTTGTCCCCTGCGGAGCAGGAAAGGCAGAGAAAGGAAAGCAGCGCTCCGATGACGACGACCATGCCGGAATGGAGTTTTAAGAGGCTCATAAAGGTTCCTGTTGATAATGGTGATGGGTTGCGTAATTTCATGATTATGATTTTTAGACAGGGCTGGAGAGAGAAAGTTCCATTTGTTCTTTATAAAGTTCAAATAAAATCTGGGCGTTCCGCGGCTTCGCCGCGGCGGCCCTTCTTCCGGTCTCAGGCTTCGCCCTCGGGCTGCCACGGCCCCTCTATGCCTTCGGCGAGGGCCAGGCGGCATCGCGCTCCAGCGCGGCCTCCAGTCCGGCCTGGCGCCGGGCATTGAAAACTTTCCCGATTTTACCTACCTCCTCCGCCATCAACGCCGACCCTGGAGCGGAAGGATCAGCCACTTGCACTATCTGCAAGAATGATTACACCATTTTTCCCCTCTATAAGATTATCGTATTATCTCCGACATGTCAAAACCTATTTGCCGCTGTGGAAATTCCCGCAGCTTTGCCTTGAAAAACATATTTTAACAATGGAAAAAACCGCAACGCGCCCTTAGCTCAACTGGATAGAGCATCTGGCTTCGGACCAGAGGGTTGCGGGTTCGAGTCCTGCAGGGCGCGCCAATATAATAAGAAAGCCTTTTGAAGGATAAAATCCAAATATCGGATGAAACAATCAAGGCATCCCGCGAAGTTTACCATCTCTTATTTTCAAAATTAAATTCACAAACAGGAATCCATGTCGGGACGTTTGTTTCCGCCGCCGCGCGACTCGCGGGAACCTGCCTGTTTCGCTCATTCAATTTTAAACCGATTGATGCAAAACCTGGCGCCTGTGTTTTGTCTGAAGAGGCCGACGTTGAAGTCCCACAGCTGGTGAATTTATTGGTTAGTATTTTAAAATCTTACAAAGTCGAAATAAAATCAAACCCAGACCTTAAAACGCCGGCGGAGCGCTTGCCCAAGCTTGACATTGTTCAAATGCAAACAATATTCCAGGAGGAATTCTTTGGGATAATGAAGGACCACCATCTTAACCTCGATGATTCGGCCGTCGCAGGCGTGGTTACCGCTGCCGGGATAATTCATCAAACCCGGGAAAATGTGGCCTTGCCTATTTCGACGGGAGTTGCGATAATGGGGTTCATCAAAGGTTCAGAAACGCTGCCCCGTGCCTTTGAAATGACGAAACAAATGCTTTTATTGCCTCAAGCTATTTCTTCGACTTAAGGCACTTTTCCAGCAGCCCCCTGTCATGCGAAATCAGGTCCCCGTTGGTCACGAGCACCGGCATGGGTTTGGAAAGTAGATACTCCTTGGTAAAATACAGATGCGTGCCCGGCTTTGGATTAGCGGTAATGATTTCTTTTGCGCCCTGCCGGTACACGTAGATGGTCCCGCCCTCGTCGACGAATTTTTCCTTTTCGGTGTGCCAGACGTCGTCGAGCTCGTCCCCTTTTTCGATGTGTTCCAATTTGTAAACACCGCCGCACAGCACACTTGCCGTGGGCCGGATCGCCTGCGGCGGCGCCGCCGGCTGGACCACCTGCGGCGGGACGGGTGCCTGCACCGGCGGTGCCGACGGTTGCGACTGGGTCACCATGATCGCGATGGTGGTGGCAAGCGGCTTGCATTCCGGATTGCTCGCCTCGATTTTCACCGGATGCGGCCCGGGTTTCAGTTTCTGGCCCTTTACCGAAAGCAGCAGTTTATTCGGGTAATCCACGATGAATTTCCGGTCGAGGCTGGTGACCTTGAAAAACGGAAGGGTGTCGGGTGAAATGTGCGTTGACGCGTCAAGGGAATCGAGAACGGCGAATTTCAGATACCTCACGTCGATTCTCGCGGACCGGTACTGCGGCACCGTGTAGGTCCTTGCGTCCTCCCTTTTGATGTAACGCCCGCTCTTCGGAGCCGGTGCCGCGGGCGCAACGGCCGCAACGGTATCTTTCTTTTGTGAAGGGCCCGCGGCGGCCGCCTCGGCCTTTGCGGACTGCTCGGCGGTAAGGGCGCGGGAGGCATACTGCAGGTATCCCGCGACAAGAAGCGCAATTGTCAAGGCCGCGGTCGTGACCGCGATGGCCGCCTTTCTCAGGCGGGACATCCGCTCGCGGCCGACCTGCTCCAGCCGCTGCCGCAGATGGAGTTCAGTCATCTCGTTGAGGATGTTTTTCCCCTTCTTCCCGCTCATGAGGTCGTGGATTCTTCCGTAATAGTCGGGGCCCCTTTTTTTCCTGAAAACGCCGAGCCGCTTGATCAGTTCGTCCAGGGCGGGGCAATGCACCCGTTCTTCGGGTTTCTTGATAAAACCGAAGAAATTTCCGGCCAGCGGCACGTAATTATATCTCCCGCCATTCTTGGTAAACCAGGCGCCGGCGTTTTTTGTCACAAACGGGAAGACATATTTCTTGCCGCTTTTCCCGCCCGACGATTTCACGCAGTCCGCCGCGCCGAAATTTTCCTCAAGTTTTGTTTTGTCAAGCGCCGCGGCCAGATAGTCCTTCAATTTGTTCTTGGACACGTCCTCCAAGAGATAGTTCATGCATAGCGCCGCGCTGGCGGCCAGGGCGGAAAACAGCCTCGGAACAACGGCGAAATAATCCCCCGCCTTTCTCACGTTGAAGCCGATCGCATGAAAGGGGGCGAAGCATTTGCCGAACGAATCGGGCGCGGTCCTCAGCGTCTGCCCCAGAACGCGCTGCTCCGCATCGGTCAATTTGTATTCCTTGGAGAAGCCCGGTTTTTTCCCCGTGAGCATCTCGTACACCATCAGCGCGGTCTCAAAAACGTCGACGGATTCCCGTTGGTATCTCGTGCGGGGAAAAAAGCCGCTCGCGCCTTTGCCGAGATCAACGAGTTCTTCGGGAAGAAGCCCGCCAACCGACGGAGGTATGCTGTTGAAGTAATTCGTCAGGATAATAAGGTCCCGGTCGCTCACCAGGACCCGTTCGAGCGACAGCCCGTTGTGGACGTCAAAGGAGTCGTGGATTTTTTTCACCTCGTTGCACACGTCGAGCGCGAGGAACCCTTTTTCCTGGAGGGAAAACGGGCATTTTGTGAGCACGTCCTTCAATGTCGCATTCGGGGAAATGCTGACGATGTAGATCCGGTGCGAGGCGTCGTAATAAAAGGAGTTGAAGGCGATGTTCCGCAATTCCTTCGCCTTTTCCCTTTTTGACAATATCGTTTTCAGAATGTTGCCGAGGCGCTGTTCCGAATCGTACGTTCCGGTTTCAATGACGACATCCTGGCTCTCCTTGCCGAAAACGCGCTTCCCCATGTACACCTCACCGGGCACGACCTCCTTGGTCACCAGCGTTCGCACCGCGCTGTCGGCGGGCGTGATGCCGTTCTGTATCATCGCGATGCCGGAATAGATGTCAGTCATAGGCGGACACCCCCAGCCGCGCGTCAAGGCCCATGAGTATCGATTCCAGCTCGTCGGCCTTGGCCTTGTAGCGGGGATAGATTTTTTTGATGCCGGTGTACACCTGGTGGAAAAAACTCAGCAGGGAGGCGTGGGCGGCCATGTCGGAGACTTTGTCAGTCTTGAATACGCCGTTCAGGCGTTTTTCGACACTTGACAAAAGCTCTTCAACGGGCGCGCTGCCCTTGCCCCCGATCTTGCAGAGCGACAGGATGACCTGGGTCAGTTTTTTTCCTCCCTTGTCGGCGAACATTTTTTCAAACGACGCGTCGTCCATGAAATGCCGCGCATATCTCCTGCAGCGTTCGGAGCAGATGTCCTGGGTCCGCCGGTAGAGGTTCTTCACCGCCTCCTCCACCGTCGGCTGCCTGCCCAGCTCCCGCTGCAATCTTCCCTTGTGGCTCCTGAAAACGGCCTCATAATACCCTTTCAGCGCCAGCACCTCCGCGACGGCCTCGACCTCGGCCTGCCATGAACGTTCTATGATTTTATTGAACAGTTTCTCGTTGGCGGGATTGAGTTCCGTCAACCCCTTCGAGCTGTTGAGCCCGGTGCCGGACCTGTTTATGTAAAGATCCTTCGCCTCGGTCTGGATCAGCTTGACCGCGAAATTCGCCGACGTTATGATTTTGCTCTCGAAATAATTTTGTCCCGTGAGCTCCGTGAAAAGCACCGGGCCGTTGAGGGAGGAAATATCGGCCTGTTCCGGGACTATTTCGATGTAGTAGTGGGCGGGCGCGTCCGTCAAGCGGTCCTTGTCCTCGCTCACCCGGTATTTCCGGTCGTTCAGGATGCAGTATTTGTCATTCGCCTCTTCGAAGATTTTCGTTTTTTCGGGATTGATGTCGATGCGGGGACGGTCGAGATTGAGCTTGCTGGTATAGTACGGCGTGCCGATGAACGAATCGTCGGCTTTGGTGAGCAGCGTCTTTCCGCTCAGGCTCTGGATGTGGGAAACGCCGAAATCGGTGAGCACCACGATGCCGTTGATGTCGATGAGAATGTTATCGGGTTTTATGTCACGGTGCACGATGTCGTGCTTGTGCGCGACATCCAGCGCGTCGTGCATCTGGATCTGGATGGCGCACACCTCCTCCGGCAAAAGGCCTTCCTCGTGGACATTGATGGTGTCGGCCAGGCTCTGGCCGCGGATGTATTCCATCACGAAGTACAGCTGGTTCTTCTGCGTTGTTCCGGAATCGTAAAGCTGGATGATGTTTTTGCAGTACGGCAGCTTGGCCATGGTCTCGGCTTCCCTGAGAAACCTTCCGATACGCTCCTTTCTGAAATTGCTTTCATCGAGCGGGCCGTTGCAGTTCCCGAGCTGTTTCACCACGTCGTCGTTGCCGAGGAACTTCACGATCGCCTTGAAATCCGGAATGAGTTTGTGCTTCGCGATGTAAAGCCTGCTCATGCCTCCTTCCGCAAAGTACCCTTCGGGGATCCATGTTTCAAAAGAAACCAATGGGGTTCCGATTATGGAAGAGTCCTCCATCCTGAATTCCACGCTGCCGGGATCTATCGTCGCTGCCATGATTTCCTTCCACCATTGCCTGCGGATGATGATTTTCCGTATTTTCGTTCAATATTTAATTATACGGTTTCTTCCTATGATAGTCAATTCGGCATTTTCGTGGAAAAAGCCTTAAAATTTGCCGAATTATTTAATGGAGAATTACGGACTCGGGTATGTGCAGGAAAACAAAAAGGACTTTAGCGGGAATAAGAACATTCACCGCTGAGACGCGGAGGACGCAAAAATTAAAACGGGATTATAGTAGCAAGATATATTCAAATCATTTTTTGATTTTCTATTTGTTTCTCTCGCGGTCTCTATTTCATTCTTCTCTGCCATCTCTGCGTCTCTCCTGTGAGGTTTTTCTCCAATCACCTTAAAACCGCAGCGACAGCCCGCCGGTGAGTATCCCCAGCTGCCCCGAAATCGAGTTCTGCCTGAAGTAAACCTCGTCGTACAACCGCGGGACAAAGCTCCGGTACACATCGAGATACAGGCCGGGCTGGAAGCGGCCGAAGGCAAAGGGATATCCTGCCGCGCGCAAATAGGGGCCGCATCCCCACCGTGAAAGCGTCGCGGGCGGCGTGGCGCCGTCGTCAGCCACCCTCCAGTCGGCAAGCAGGGAAAGAAAAACGCCCAGGCCGATCACGAGCCTCGGATTGTCGCGTCCGCCGGAGGGGTTCTTGAAAAAGTGGAAATTGTAAAGCAGCGGCACGTCGACCAGCAGAAGTGACAGGTCCCTGCCGCCGGTGACGGCGTTCGCCGTGTCCTTGTAATCGATGCTCTGGCCGGTCTGGCCGACATTGATGCCGAGGGAAAGATATTGGCCCAGCACCTTCACCTCCGCGGCGACAGACCCTCCGACCGATGTCCTTGTCGCGCCCGACACCGCGTCCACCCTGTTGCGGCCGACAATGCTGCCGTGATACGCGCCCGCCTGCACGAGCCAGGTGATGTTGTCTTTAAAAGAGCCCTGAGCATGAATGGTTCCCGGAGCAAGTCCGGCGATCATTGACAACGCAATAATGCTTTTGTAAACCCGCCGCATGCCGAATCCCCCCTTCTTATAATGAAGCCATTGCTCCATTTTGGCAACAGGAACATGTCCTGGATAAGAAATACTATATGCAGCTTCCTAAAAAAAGATTAGTCCCGAAATGTCCCCGCCAACCGCCTGCCTTCATATTTTTCATCTCCCTGCCATCTTGTCGCTCCCCTATCGTATTTTTCAAATAATAACTCCTCATAAGAAACTATGCAGCAACTGTTCCCCAAGAAATCCTTCGACGACGGCGTCAAGGAAGAAATACGCAACGCCATCAACATCGCCGACGTGGTGGGCAGGCACGTTGCGCTCAGGCCCGCAGGCCAGAACCTGAAAGGCCTGTGCCCGTTTCACAAGGAGAAAACGCCGTCATTCACGGTGTCGCCCGCAAAGGGCATCTTCTATTGTTTCGGGTGCCACAAGGGCGGCGACGTGTTCAAGTTCCTCATGGAGCTCGAAGGGCTCACCTTTCCCGAAGCGCTCAGGCTCCTTGCCGACGAGGCAGGCATCAAGCTTGCGCCTTCGCGCCTGGAAAGCGCGGTGCCGGCCTCAGGCCAGGCCGCAATTCCGAAAGACGAGCTGCTCAAAATAAACAACCTGGCGCTTGATTTTTATTACCATCAGACGCGCAACCACAAGCAGGCCGTAGACTATTTCGTTTCGCGCGGGCTTTCCAAGGAAACCATCAGGGAGTTCAGGCTCGGTTACGCGCCGCCGGGGTGGTCTGCGTTTCTCGAACACGCAAAAAGCAAGGGCGTCGGCGAAAAGCCGGTGGTGCTGGCCGGGCTTGCCATTGTCAAGCAGGAAACCGGCGGCGCGTACGACCGGTTCCGCGACCGTATCATCTTTCCCATTTTCGACACGTCAAAGCGGCCGGTGGGGTTCGCGGGCCGCGGGCTCACGGCCGACGCGACGCCGAAATACCTCAACTCGCCGGAAACGCCGCTGTACCAGAAGAGCAAGATCCTGTACGGGTTCCACGTCACCCAGCAGTTCGTGCGCGAGAGCAAGAGCGTGATCATCGTGGAAGGGTACATGGATTTCCTGGCGCTCTACCAGGCCGGAATAAAAAACGTGATCGCCACGTCCGGCACCGCGTTCACCGACACGCACGCGAGGATCCTGCGGCGATTCACCGACAAACTTTTTCTTGTGTTTGACGGCGATGCGGCCGGCATTCTGGCCGCGCAGCGCGCCATTTTCGTGCTCGCGCCGTACAACTTCAACATACGCGTGCTCACCATCCCGGAAGACGAGGACCCCGACGAATACGTGAAGGCGCGCGGGCCACAGGCGTTCAATGAGCTTCTGGAAAAATCTTCGAAAGATTACATGAAATTCATCATCGCAAAGACTGCGGCCGACAACAGGGCGGAAACGCCGTACGGTAAATCCGCCGCTCTCAATGCGCTTGCGCCGCTGGCGCAGGCCCTGTCCGACGCGGTGGTGCAGCGCGAGTTCGTGAAGCAAATGGGCGAGGCGCTTTCTCTCACCGAAGACGTGATTTACCAGCGCATCAGGCAGCGCCAGGGACCGGCCGCGCCCCGGCCAGTGCGGCAGGAGTCCGAAGACACGGCGGCAGCCTTTTTCGGCACTATCGAGGGGAACTTCATCCGATTATTGCTGGCCAATCCGCATCTGGTGCTCGAGGCGCGGCAATTCATTGCTCCCGAAACGTTCACCGATAAATTCTCCGGTGAATTATATTTAACTGTTCTAAGGAGTTACGACGAGAGTCCGGACCTCGTAACGCTTTTGAAAAATGTGCGCGATGACGAGACGGGCCGGATGCTCAGTTTCGCTTTTGCAAACGAGGCGGATGCCGGGAACCCGAACGATGAGCTTGTCCATGTCATGCGGCGTCTGCAGGAGAAATTCATCAGGTCGAAAATAAAGGCGAACCAAGAAATAATGAAAAAAGATCCGGGCCAGCGGGCCGTTCTCTTGGAAAAAAACAGGGATCTGTCCTTACAACTGAAAGATCTCACCTGACAATAATGGCCTCAAACGACTCCCCAAACTCCCCGTCGGCCGGAAAAATAGCGGCACGGCTGCGCAAGCTCGCGTCGCTCCAGGGGTTCATCACGCCCGACCAGCTCGAGGAGCTCGCGCCCACCCTTGACGAGCGCGACAAGCTCGAGGCGATCTGCGAACGCGAGAACATCAGCATCAACGCGCTGGTTGCGGAGAAGAAGGAGCCGCTCCTCGACCGCAGGCCGCGCCGCGTCATCTCGGTGCGCCGCATTCCCCGCTACGCCGACCCCACGTGGGTCTATCTCAACAGCGTTGGCCGCGTGCCGCTCCTGTCGCGCGACCAGGAGGCCGAGTATGCCATGCAGATGGAGGCGGCGCAGGAGAAGCTCTTCGACATGGCGTTCCGCTCGCCGGTCGCGCTCGAGAGCCTGTACCGCATCGCCACCGAGCTCAAGCGCGGCGTGCTCGAATGCGCCGACGTGCTGCAGATTGAGGAGGACCTGTTCGACAACCCGTCGGAATGCGAAAAGCTCCGCGCCGCCTTTCTGCGCATGGTGGCCCACGTCAAGAACAAGAACCGGCAGCTCGACGGCCTCACCCGTAAATCCAGGGTACTGCGCTCGGTAAAGTCGTCGGGCGAGGCCCGGCAGAAAATGGAATCGTTGCGCAAAGAAAGCATCGAGCAGTGCCGGCAGCTCAACCTCAACACCAAGCAGGTGCAGCATATTCTTGACAAATTCAAAGAGCACCTCAAGGAAAAGGGCCAGGAGTCGCAGCTTTTGGAATTCAAGAAATGGGAGGACGCGCGCAACCAGGCCAAGTGCGCGATCATCGAGGCCAACGTGCGGCTCGTGGTGAGCATCGCCAAGAAATACACGCTGCGCGGCATGGAGATCATCGACCTGATCCAGGAGGGCAACCGCGGGCTCATCAAGGCCGTGGAGAACTTCGACTACCGCAAGGGCTACAAGTTTTCCACCTATGCCACGTGGTGGATCAAGCAGGCCATCTCCCGCGCCATCAACGACAAGTCGAAAACCATCCGCATCCCGGCCAACACCCTCGACCTCGTCAACAAGACCATCCGCTACTGCCGCAAGCGCGTCACCGAGGTGGGCACCGAGCCCACGCACGAGGAAATCGCGCGGGCGCTCGGCTACTCGGTCAACAAGGTGCAGATGGCGCTCGAATACTCCATGGACCCTATCTCGCTTGACATGGAGATCGGCAGCGACGGCAGCACTACCTTCGGCGAATACATCGAGGACACCAAGGCGGAGGACCCGGCCCAGCGCATGTCGCTCATCAGGCTGCGGGAGCAGATCAAGACCGTGCTCGATTCCCTCGCCGACAAGGAGCGCGAGATCGTGGTCATGCGCTTCGGCCTCGACGACGGCCGGATAAAGACCCTCAAGGAGATCGGCGAGGCGTTCAACATCTCCCGCGAGCGCGTGCGCCAGATCGAGACCAAGGCGCTCGCCAAGCTCAAGCACCCCAGCCGCACCCGCCAGCTCGCCGCGTGGAAGGAAGACCGCGACGAGATGATGATGGGCGACATGTAGACCGCTGAGACATCTTTCGCACAAAAAAATTTCAAACTCTGGTGGGGACACCACTTCGTGGTTTCCCCTGGCCCCCCGCTTTCCCGCGCGGCGCGGGACGATCCGGGGGCACACCCTTTCCAGCGAAGGGGCGCGCGAGGTCGCTCGCATACGCTCGCGAAGCGTCGCCCCTTCGCAACGCATCCTCAGCGGTATGCCGCTTCGCGGCGATAAAAAACAATTTCCAGTCGCTGTTTTTTCTTGATTTACGACCCGCAATTTACACTGCCAAGTCCACAATTAACAGGTCCTGCCTATCGAGATTTAAAAAATAATGTCCTACTCACTTATCCCATTTTTATCCTGAAGATATCGAATTGCCATATCAACCCTTATCTCAATTACGTTGCGCATAGGTCAACTGCCATTATCACTCCTCCTTCTCATTGGTCTATTACATGCAACTTTTTTCACGGACCCGCAGCCATTGTTTTTTGTCCACAGCATTTTCTCTAGATATAATCTATTTTTATCGAATGAAAATCACCTTCATCTATCCCAAATTCGAAAAATTCCTCGAGACCTATCCCGAGCTTGCCGAGTTGCCCGCCATCGCGGCAACCTGGGCCTTCCGCATGCCGCCGGCCCTGGGCATCCCCATTCTCGTGAACCTTCTGCCGCCCGATGCATCGTGGCGCGTGATCGACCAAAATATTGAGCCGGTTGATTTCAACGACGATGCGGATCTCATCGCCATCAGTTATTTCACACCGCAAGCGGGTTTTGCGTACGAGATCGGTGACGAATTCCTGCGGCGCAATAAGACCGTTGTCGCGGGCGGCATGCATCCTTCAACAATGCCGGCAGAAGCGGCGCGGCACGCCTCGAGCGTGTGCATCGGCGAGGCGGACACGGTGTGGCCGCAGATCATTGAAGATTTTAATAACGGCCGCCTAAAAAAAATTTACAAACCTGAATCCGTGCCCGCCCCGGAGCAGATTGCGGCCGCAAAACCGGGCATCTTTGACGTTGAAGAAAAGTACGACTGGCACGCGTCGCTCGTGTCGATCACGCGCGGATGCCCGTTCGGCTGCGAATGGTGCAATATTCCTCTTTATCAAGACACCAGGATTCGGCTGCGGCCCATGGACGCCGTTGCCGCCGAAATCGAAAAACTCGCGGGAAAGGAATTCTACGTCACCGACGACATGGTGATGCTCAACCGGCCCCGCATCACCCGGTACATTATTGACTTATGCGAGCGCATACGGCCCTTCAAGGTGCGGATGTTCCTGTCCTGCTCGCCCGCCATGCACAACGACCCCGCGTTCCTCGACGCGCTCGCCACAGGCGGCGCCGCGAGCATGTACACCGTTTTCGCGAGCGACCCGGTGAGCCAGCGCTTTTACCGCCGCGAGCCGGCCGTGTGGCGGCGCACGCTCGATGTGGCAAAGCAGCTCGAAGACCGCGGAATACGGTTTTTCGGCTCGTTCGGCGTCGGGTTCGACACCATGGGCGAAGACCAGTTCGACACCATTCTTGATTTCTGCGAACAGGCGCATGTCAAAACCGCGGAGTTCTTCATTGCCACGCCGTTTCCCGCCACGCCGTTCTGGAAGCGCATCGAGTCGGAGAACCGCTTTCTGCTCCCCCGCGACTGGAACAAATATAACTGCGCGAACATCGTTTTCCGGCCGAAATTGATTTTGGAGGAAGAATTGCACGATGGATTTATAATGTTATGGAAAGAATTTTTTAAAAACGTGGACCTTGAGGAATCGCTGTCGTCGTTCAGGCAGAAGGCGGAGAACATTTTGAAGTCGAGGGAGTATTCACAGAAAGTAAAGGATGCGGTGAAAAGAGGATTAAATAAAGATCGATAAAATGGGCGTTCCCCGTTTGTAGTGGCGAAAAATATTTCGCCTCTGCAAACGGGTCGGCCCTCCTTCCGGTCCACCCCTTCGGGTGCTTCTCCCTCGTCAGGGATTTCCAAGGGTCACAAGGGTCGTCGTCCTTCGGCTCGGGCTGCCACGGCCCCTATGCCCTCGGATCGCCGCCGCGCAGCGGCGGAAGCCGGGGGCCAGGGGGAACCCGCGTAGCGGTGCCCCCACCCGGATATTTGAAAGTAATATTGAATAATATTCTTTATTTAACTATTTTATCCCAACATTTACATTTCCCAATAAAAATTTACACCTCATTCAAGGCGCATGAAAAACGACAGGGCGGTGGTGACAGGGCTGGGAGTGGTCTCGCCCATCGGGACCGGCGTTGAAGCGTTCTGGAATGCCGCTTGTAAAGGCACGAACGGCATAGCGCCGCTTACCTCGTTCGACACCACCGGGTTCCGCACCAGCGTCGGCGCCGAGGTAAAGGATTTCTCTGCAGGGTCTTTTCTTGCGCCCTCGCAGGTTTCCTCAATGGGAAGATCGAGTCAGTTTGCGGTAGCCGCGTCGAAAATGGCGCTTGCCGACGCAGGTCTTGACATAGCGAAACACGACCCGTACCGCACGGGCGTCAGCTTCGGCACCACCATGGGAGAGCCGCAGGTCCTTGAAGAAGGGATCGAGAGGCTCTATGGGGCAACAGGATCCGCGGATGCTTTACCCGAAGACCTTCCCCGCAAATATCCGTGCGGCGTGATTTCCGCGAACGTGGCATCGGCGCTGGGCGCGTGCGGCCCGGTGATCATGATTCCCACGGCCTGCGCGGCCGGCAACTATGCCATCGGTTACGCGCACGACCTTATCCGCCGCGGCATGGCCGACGTCGTAATCGCGGGCGGCAGCGACCCGATTTCCAAAATCGCGTTCACCGGCTTCAACCGGCTGCTCGCGACCGCAAAGGAATGCTGCAGGCCGTTTGACAAAAACCGCGACGGCATGGCCGTGGGAGAAGGCGCGGGCTCGCTCGTGCTCGAATCGCTTTCCCATGCGAAAAAACGCGGCGCGAAAATTTACGCGGAGGTGCTCGGCTACGGCCTCGGGTGCGACGCGTTCAAAATGACCATCCCCGACCCGTCGGGCAGCGGCGGCATTCTGGCGCTCACCACCGCGCTTGCACATGCGAACATAGGCCCGGACGCGGTCGATTACGTCAGCGCGCACGGCACCGGCACCGAGGAAAACGACAGGACCGAAACGCTCATCATCAAGACGGTGCTCGGCGAGCGGGCGAAATCGGTTCCGGTGTCGTCGCTCAAGTCGATGATCGGCCACACCATGGGCGCCGCCTCGGCCATCGAGGCCGCCGCGTGCTGCCTCACCATGAGCCACGGCGTCATCCTTCCTACAATCAATTACCGCACGCCCGACCCTGAATGCGACCTTGACTACGTGCCCAACGCGGCGCGCAGCGCATCCATAAACATCGCCGTCTCCAACGCCTATGCGTTCGGCGGCAACACGTCATCGCTCGTTCTCGGCAGGTTCAAAGGATAATCCGGACGCATGGAACCGAAAATCGTCATAACAACGGCGAGCGCGATCCACTGCCTCGGCAGAAATCTTGATGAGATTTCAGCGTCGCTTGCGCTGCCGCCCAGGACAAGTTACCTGAAGGATTTCGGGTTCCATTCGCTTTCCAAGGACACCCCCTGCTTCCGCATCGGCGATTTTGAGCCTGAGGCTATTTTGGGAAAAAAAGGCTTGCGTACCAAGGACCATGCCACCAAACTCCTGCTGTCCGCCATCGAGCTCGGGTTCAAGGACCTGTTCGAATCAACGCCCGAACCGGCGCGGCCCGGCCTCTGCATCGGCACCTCGTTCGGCAGCGTGCAAAGCATCGGCGACTTTCTGTCGGACGCGATCATCAACGGGTTCCATAATGTAAATCCGCAGGCGTTCGCCAACACCGTGATCAACGCGCCGACCTCAAACGCCAACATCCGCTACCTGTCGCGGGCCTTGAGCTCCACCGTGTCCACGACCTTCAACGCCGGCCTTGACGCGCTCGCGTACGCGGCGATGTTCCTGCGGCGGGGGTACGCGTCGTGGCTCATTGCCGGCGGGCTTGAAGAACTGAGTTATTACGCCCTTATCGGACTTGACAAAAACGGATCGCTTTCCGCATCAGGCGTTTGTGCGCCCTTTGGCGCAACCGCCGACGGCACCGTGGCGGGCGAAGGGTGCGCCGTGTTCTGCCTCGAAACCGAGGAGCACGCGAAATCGCGCGGCGCGCACATCATCGCGGAGCTCGCGGGCATCGCCTCCTGCTTTGACCCGAAAAAAGGCCCCCAAGGCTTTAATCTTGCCGGCGACGGCTGCCGCCACGCAATGCGCCAGGCCTGCGGCGACGCGGGCATTTCCCTTTCCGACATCGCCTTTGTCGCGGCAAGCGCCGGCGGCGTCCCGGATGGAGACACCATGGAAGCCGGCGCGCTCGCCGGGCTTTTCCCCAAAACTCCTGTTGCCGCATACAAGGCCAAAACCGGCGAATGTATCGGCGCGTCGTCGTGCATCAGCACGGCCTGCGCCCTTGCGGACATGAAGGCCCAAAGAGTCTCCGGCATCGGCAACGCCTATCCCCTCAGCCTCCCCGTCAACCTGGTTTTTGAGACCAGAACCGGGGTCCCTGCCGAATTTGTTTTGATCAATTCCTTTTCCTGCGACGGGTACTGCGGAAGCATTGTTCTTAAAAACCGTTCGTAAAAAATAGTATATTAAGACGTGCCGATCCGGTTGCGCAACCGGCAATAAGGTAATGCTATCACCGTAAAAACTTTTCCTATAGTTCAGGAGAGATGATGAATCCGGCCGAAATCAAGGCAGTCATCCGCGGGCTGATCACCGAGATCGCGGAAGACATGGAAATTGACACAGCGAAAATCACCGACACCGGCCATTTCATCAACGACATGGGCCTCGACTCGATGGCGCTCCTCGAAGTGCTCGCCACCATGGAGAAGAAATTCGGAATCACCATCCCGGAAACGGAGTTCCCCAACATCGTGACCATCGATAAGTGCGCGGAGACGGTGGAAAAGTATTTGAAGAATAAGAAGTAGCCCGCCAATATTTTTAATAAATCATTTCAATTATAATTTGGGCGTTCCCCCGTGGAGGGGCACAACACGCCCTAACGCGGTGGCGGAGTTCCTTTTAGTTAACGCGCTCATGAAGCCGATCGGGCTGAAGGTGCAGTAAAAGAGGTTTTTAGAATGAATAATACTTTGCAGCATGATCTCATCCCGAGAGAATATCAAGCCAGGTCCAACTCGTCAACTCGTTTACTCGTCTACCCGTCAACTCATTAACGCTCTAACGCTCCAACGCATCAACGGGCCTGCCCGCGCACCCGCCCCTTCATGCACAACTAATTATTGTAGGAACAACTTTACATAGTGTCCCGGCGGGCGATGTGTTATTTTTGAAGAACTTGTCTGTTTCGGGCATAGATGACAAGGCTTTTTTCTGTCAACCGTCAACCTTGTAATCATGAATCTCAGCAGCTTTCTCTTATCGCCGGAACTTTTCGAATCGCTGCCGCACAAAAGCCTTGAGGAACTCCGCAGCTACATTCTCACCAAAGGCGAGGAATGGTTCGACGGTTGCCCCGAGGAGGCCGTGGTCATCAAGAAAAACCTCACGCGGCTCGGCGTCCCGCACGATAACGCGCTGGTATGGCAGGTGCAGACCCATGTGCTGCTCCATTATTACGAAAAACTCCTACCCTTCTGCCTTGCGCCGCGGGATTTCCATGGGTATCTCATGGAGCGGGTCGCCATGCCGCCTGAGTTCGCGGCGCTGAAGGCGGACCTCGGCCGCGGCAACGGCGTGGTGCTGGCCGTGTGCCATTTCGGCGCGGTTGAATGCCTCGGGCCCGCGCTGGCGGCGCGGGGCATGGGCATCACCGGCGCGCTCAGGTTCTCGACCATGCAGTTGTCAACCACTACCGCGGACCGTGCCGCCGAGCTCGCAGCGAGCGGGCTGTTCGCGCCCGTTCATTTCATAGAAATCGGCTCGGGCCAGTCGCGGGTTGCGCTGGACATGGCGGCGGTCCTGCGCAGGGGCGAAATGCTCCTCGCCGTGTTTGACGAAAAGACGAATTATTCGGTGCCGGTCTCGCTGTTCGGCAAACAGGTATTGGGCGGGGCGGGGCTCGACCGGCTGGTGCGGTTTGCCCGGGAAGGGTCTGCCGTGTGGAGCGCCTTTGTGGTGCGGAGCGACAGCGAGTCCTACGAGGTGCGCCTGCGCAGGCACAAGGGCGACGGGCCGGAGCTTATCCAGTCGCTGTACAACGGCCTCGAGGCGGTCTGCGCTCCCCATTGCGCGCAGTGGTACTTTCTGCACGAGGAAATCCCTTTTGTCAAATAAGTACGACGCCATCATCATGGGTTCGGGCATCGGCGGCCTCACCGCCGGAGCGCTCCTTGCCAAACAGGGAATGCGCGTCGCGGTGCTCGAGCAGCATTCCCGGCCCGGCGGCTGCTGCCAGGGATTTTCGCGCCAGGGTTTTTCGTTTGATTCTTCGGTCCATTCGGTGTGCATGGCCGAAAACGGGTTCGTATGCGGCATGCTCAGGGAGCTTGGCGTCCGCGACGACATAGCCGTTGTCCCGAATTCAAGCACGGCGCGCATCATGAGTCCGGATCTTGATTTTATTCTCCCCGCCGATCTTGCAGCCCTTACCGCATCACTTGCCAATAATTTCCCGTCAGAAAAGAACGCGGTGGCCGATCTTCTGAGTGACATGCAGAAGCTGTTTACAACCTATAAGGGCGCACTTGCACAGGACAGCCAACGACCGGCCGCCGCGTCCGGCATTGCCGCCGCAACGCAATCGTACGGTGACTATATCGGGCGGTTCATCAAGGACGGTAATTTGAAATATCTTTTCGGCGCGATCTGGCCGTTCGGCGGATCGTCGCCGTCATACGCGCCGGTGTACAACGCGCTCATTTTCATCGCGCATGCGGTCGAAGGCTCGCATTACGTCAAGGGTGGGTTTTCGAACCTGGCCGAGGTCCTGTGCGCCGCGATCACCCGCAGCGGCGGCGAGGTCAAAACAAACTGGCGCGTTACCGGCATGGACATTGATGCCGCTAAGGCAGTGCGGGCGGTGCGCAACGCGGCAGGAGAAGAATTTTCCGCGGGTGTATTTATTTCAAACATCAGCCCCTATACGCTCCATCATCAGATCATTCCGGAAAAATCACGCAACCAGCTGTGGCTGCGGCGGCTTGCCAACCTGAAGCCGTCCGTAGCGGCCGTCTGCGTGTATCTGGGGACCGACGGCGACGCGTCGGACATCGCGAAAGACAATCTCACCTTTTGGTTCGGCTCGAACGACCACGACGAGATGTACCGGGGCATCATGAACGGCCCGCGGGACGAGACAAACCACCTGCTGATCATCCGGCCGCCGGGAGAGAAAAACGGCACCATCACGCTCATCCATTTTGTAAAGCCGGAAACAAAGGCCGACTGGGCCTCACAAAAAAGGAAAATCGCCGGCGCCATGATAAAAAAGGCCTGCCATGTTTTGGGCGATTTTTCCTCAAGGATCCGCGTCAAGGAATCCGCCTCGCCCGCCACGTTCGAACGGTACACCGGCAACACCGGCGGCGCGTGCTACGGATTCGAAAACGTAAAGGACCTTTACGGGCAGTCAAAGCTGCCTTTCGCCACCTACCTTTCCAATCTGTACCAGGTGGGACACTGGACAATAGCCGGCGGCGGGATTTACAATGTTATGATGAGCGGCAAGGTCGTGGCGGAAATAATTTTAAAACAGTTCAGCGTTGGGAGTGGAAAGTTGAAAGATTAATGAAAACATTTCTCAAAAGGATCTCGTCAGGTTTTTCCTGCTTTCAACTTCGAACTTCAAACTTTCAACTATCCTTTTACGTCAAAAAATGAAATCAAATGAAACTGCGATTGTTATATCCTAAATTCAAGAAATTCCTCGAAGACCATGCCTCGCTTCGCGAGGAACTCAAGGGCCACGTGATCGGCGACTACACCATGCCGCCGTCGCTTGCGCTGCCGATCATCGCCGCGCTCACACCACGCCCGGTCGGAATCAACCTTACCGACGACAACATCACGCCGGTTGATTTCGACGAGAAGGTCGACCTCGCGGTGATAAGCTGCTTCACGCCGCAGGCGCAGCGCGCCTACGAAATCGCGGACGAATTCAAGAAGCGCGGCACGAAAACCATCATCGGCGGCGTTCACCCGACCGCCCTGCCGGACGAGGCGCTCGCCCATGCCGACGCGGTATGCGTTGGCGAAGGGGAGCAGGTATGGCATGCCATTCTTTCCGACTTGCAAACCGGCTCGTTGAAAAAAAAGTACAGCGCCCAGTCGTATTGCGATCTCGCCAAAATGCCCGTCCCCCGCCGCGCTATTTTCTCGCCCGACAATTATCGCTGGAAGGCGCACCTCGTGCAGGTGATGCGCGGGTGCCCGGCGCCCTGCGCCGGCTGCCCCGTGCCCTACATGGGCGGCACCCTGTTCCGGCTGCGGCCGGTGGAAAACATCATCGCCGACATTAAATCAATGCCGTACAAGGAACTTTATTTCACCGATGACACCGTGATGCTTCCCGGAAAAAAACCGATGAAATTCCTGTTGAAGATCATGGAGCGCACCGCGGAAATGGCGGATATAAAAATCTTTCTCGCCTCCACCATGATGATGACGCCGGACCTGGAATTCTACCGCAAGCTTAAAAACGGCGGCACCGCGTCCATCTACACCGTGTTCGGCTTTGACAAGAACTCCCAGCTACTGTTCGACAAATCCTGCACGGCAGACCATTGGAGCGCTGCGGTCGACCTGGTCCGAATGATCGAGGACATCGGCATACACTTTTTCGGCTCGTTCGGCATCGGGTTTGACAACCAGGACAAGGGCGTGACCGAGCGCATCCTCAAATTCACGCAGGACGCGCGCATCGACCTGGCGGAATTCTACATCCCCACGCCGTTTCCCGGCACCAAGTTCGGCGAACGGATAGCCGCGGAAAACAGGCTCCTGCACCGGAACTATTCGCTGTGGAACCACGCGAACGTGGTGTTCAAACCCAAGAATTTCACGGAGACCGAGCTGCTCGATGCGTTCCATTTTGCGTGGAGGGAGTTTTATAAGGATAAAAAGCCGGAGAATACGGTGAGGAGTTTTACGTTGAATGAAAAAAAGAGTTGATTTTTGATAATAATAAAATGCTGGTAGGGCCTGGCCGGCCCTAAAACCCGCCAAGGAAAATGCTTAATGATATATTTCTATTACCCAATACTCTACTAATCGGCCATTTCCCGTAACCGAGGTGAGATTTTCTCCCCGTCCTATGGAAAAATACCATCCGTTATGCCGCCTTCCTGAAATAATAATGGCGTAAACCAGAAAGGACAGACATCTTCAAGCTGGCTCCTGTCTTCAGGGTTCCATAACCACAAGGAATTCGCTGTACGATCCCGATGCGGTCGGCAGACGGAAGCGTCATATTCGCCATAGAGGCAATGGGAATAGGTACCATAGGCTGCTTGTAAATATATTCCCGAAAAAAAAAGCCTCCTGCCCCCACGCGTTGCCACCTTTTCTTTACTTGTGCCTGAAGACCTTTCATGGTATAATAACCTTGTGTAGTCTGGGCCATTTTTTTCAACTGCTTGACCCTCATAATTCACACGCCTGCTTTTACTCAACCCGTGTTATGGCTACAGCTCAAACTATCTTTCAAATGTTCTTTAAGATCTGTAGGCTTGCCAGGATTCCTACCTTCTCTGCCAGGGCAATTTTTATTTCTCCGGAGATCTATTACTTGATCAGGACCGGTCTGACAATCGTCGCAGCCCCGCATGTGATTCGAGCTATGAAGGCTCCATGTGCAAGCTTCGTGCATAAGGAGACTACACGAGTTTGCCCGGTAGCAATACTCCAATGTCCCATAATCCGGCCGAAGCAATCGAAAAGTGTAACTGCTATGGGCTTGCCATTGTCCATTTTGAGGTTTCCCGCATTGATTATGAGAAAACCGTTTCTGACGGTTATTACATCCATATTCTTGATGCCTGATGATGCCTGGTGAAATTCGGTTTTCACAGCAAGTGCGTCGCTGTAGTCGGGATATGAACCGGAAGCGGTGGTATAAACGTTCTCCGCCAGTGGAAAGAGCCGCACCGGCTGGTCCCCCACAATATTGGCCTGTAAAGCAGGCACGACCATCATGTCGTCAACAGCGAGAGTGACGACCCTCATGCCGGGCGTGATGAGGGCATATGATGCTCCTCCCACACAGCGGCTCAGCGACTGGGGCGGATGATCGGAGAGCCATGTTGCTTCAGGCTCCATGTGTTCGGCTGCCGAAGGGAAAATGTCGGCCTGGGCAAGCACAGGCACGCCTTGATTCTCATAGAGCGCCGCGACGGCCGAGGGAAGCGAGTCCTGCTCAAGCGCCACAAGGGAATATTTTTTGTCTACAAAACCAACGCTGGATGCGATCGAGGTGGGCATCTGTGCCGCAAGCGGGACCAGATATGCCGACGAACCGATCAGCCGGGCGTACTGCATTCCGTTTGCGATCCTCACCACCCGGGGTGATTCGGTGAATTGGGCGACAGCGTTCGTCCCCTGAAGCACGGACCACCGTATCTTTTTGACAAGCGGCTGGTCGCTATACAGGTGCATGTCGGTGGTCTCCTGCAAGGAACAATACGTATACCCTGACGAAGAGGACGACAGGACCGGGATGCCGACAGTGTCGGATCCGTTGCCCACGACCGCATACACATTCAGCCGCGGGTGATACGTCTGTATAAATCCGTTGATGTCCGCTCCCGGCCAGTAGGCCTGTGAAAGGGGTATGGTGATTGATGAATCGATTTCCCTTTCACCCAGGACGGAGCTCAGCATATTCACGTCAATCGTCGAGTCCCAGGTTGCGGTCTGGGCCGCCGCGTAGACCGACACCAGCTGTGGGCCTGCGGTGAGGATCAGCAGGTGCCGCAGCGACGCGACGTCATTTTCAAAGAGATCCAGGGCCGCCTGGACCGCCGCGTTGAATTCCTGCAGCTCGGCTGCTGTGTCGATCGGGACATTCAATGGCTTGTAGGTGGAAGATAGAGGCGGATCAACCACTGTCTGGCTTTTAAGCGAATCGAGGTAGGCCAGCATGCGGTTGAATTCGGGTCCGCCCTGTTTGTCAAGGTGAAAGATGATCGGGCTCTCCCCCTCTTTCGAAATGATGAGCGCGGCCCGTTTGCTCGCGGAGCTCAGGATGGAAAGGAATCTGGCGAGCACCGTGGACTGTTCCACGATCTGGCGGGCGTATCGCGCGAGGATTTTAGGGTGGTTCCACCGCCACAGGACAACGTAATCCTCTTTGACGGACGACTGGGCCAGCGCCTCCTCGGCGGTCATGGTGGTGATATGGCACATCTCCCCGCTAAAGGA